>OHYA01000888.1_pt1 | contig 10969 bp, 8 predicted proteins | sample 1580051 | NCBI WGS metagenome assembly OHYA01 (sample SAMEA3882554, study PRJEB24775) | human gut metagenome | biome: human-associated habitat; feature: intestine environment; material: feces | place: Netherlands | collected 2009/2010 | reverse complement strand
CCAGATGCGCCCACTGCTCCGGGTGACAGGCCAGCAATTCCTCGTGCTGCAAGTTAGGTAAAGCTAACTTTTAGTCTCATAAAAAGCCGCTTCTCAGCGGTCCTTCTGCCAAAATAATACGCCCTGCTGCTGCCTCTGTCAAGAAGTTTATGCATTTTCAGAGATTCCGAAAGAGATTTCGCTTTCGGGAACCCCCAACCGTCACCCCAGTGCCACATCCAGCACCATCATCACGCTGAAGCCCACCGCAAAAAACACCGTGCCAACGTTGGAGTGCTGCCCCTGGAGACGTTTATAGGTAAAGGACGAACCTGTCATTTCATGTAATTTTTTCTTGCACAAGACGATATGGTCTTTTTATATCACACGCCGTATGATAGAAGAAAGGACGTCTTTCACTATGAAAAAATTCTTCTCGCTTTTGGCCTCCATTGTTTTCTGTACAGCAGTTTTACTAGGGACACCCATTGCTATTCATTCACCGACTGAACTCGAACCTTCCTCATCTGATTTGGCCGATTCATCTGAAAGCAGTTCTAGTAGTGAACCAGAATACCCCACTACACCAGCAGATGCCGCTACACCACAGGACGATATTACTTAACATTTAGAAAATAATGTCCAGATATTTTTGGGCCTCATTACGAATAATCTGCAAGTCATCCTCGTATCTCATAACTTTGCAAATGTAAAAGGCCTCACGATATCGCTCTGCACTCTCTTCTTTTTTGCCAAGGAAGAAATCACACTCAGCTTCGATTTCCAGACAAGAGTGAAGTACTTGGTAATGTCCATATTTAATGCAAGCTTCTTTTCCATTTCTTGCAACTCTTGCGCTTTCTTCATATCTTTCCAACAAGTCCAGAGATCTGGCAAAATTGTAGAGAACCAAAGGAAGCATCCTGTTTGATGTGACCATTTCTTGGAGATGGCGTCTCATATACTGAAGCAACCGATAAAAAATATCGGCTGCTTTTTCATTATCACCAGCCAAGGAATAAGCATTTCCAATTTGATTGACTAGCTTCATTTCGTCCAACGTGTAAAGATAATCTTCAATTTTACTCAGTCGAAAATTTGGTATAGTCATTTGAATAGCTTGCATAAGCATTTGGATTCGCTCGTCACTTGAATACCTTTTATCCAGCCCACCAAGAAGAACCTTTGATCGGAGAATAAATTGCTGTGTAATTTGATCATCTGGCTTTACAATTTTTTCAAGCTGACTGATTTTATCAAAGCCTTCATTAACGTGTTTCAGCGCATTGCATGCCACGATTTCCTTTTCCAATGCCTCAATTTCCAGCTCCTCTGGTGTTACAAGTGCATAATACCGATCATCTGGCAAGCCAAGGCGTTGTAGAATAGCATTGATCCTTGTACGACTGGGGGTCTGCCTTCCATTTTCAAATCTGGAGAGAGTAACAGGCTCGCAAATGCCTGCACAGACTTGCGCCTGCGTCAAATTCAACTCCTGCCGTCGCTGGCGGATATAATCACCAAGCCTATAGTTCTGCATTCTTCAGTACCTCAGATAATCAATATTATAATTATTATAGTACGCCTTATGTCATCACGCAAGCACTTCTCTCGTTGACTTGTCGTCTTATGAAATTATTTATTACACCAGACGATATGGTCAACCGGTTTTTACTGTGATAAGATGTAGACACCGCAAAACTCACGGCTTAACATAAAAGAAGTAAACCGTTGAGTAGAGCCGAATACAACAGAAAGGAGACTTCAAATGAAACAATATCTTGAAAAACGTGGAATCTACATTACTTGGTCTCAGCTGGTTATGCGAATCATTTTTGACTTGGTGGGCTTTTTGCTTGCCTTGTTGCCTGCTGGCCTAACTCTGTATCTTACAGATGTCTGGATTACCTCAGGCACTCATATGCCAACCTCGTGGATTTTGGGAATCATTGTTTGTGTTTTTTTAATTCATTTTTACCAGTTTTATTTCGTCAACTATAATTCTCAGATGAATGCAGATCGCATGGCGGGTAATTACCGCCAACATCTGGCGCAAAAGATTTTGAGTAGCAGTATCCCTGCCTATGAGAGCCAGAACAAAGCCCGTATTCAAAATATGGCTAACGATGTCAGTGCGATATATACTGTAAGTAGCTATTTGGTCACAGTACCTGCAAACTTAGTTAAAGTAATGATCATCATTGGACTTCTGCTTTTCTATGCCAGCCCATCTGTTGCACTGACGGCAATCATTTTGATTCCGCTCTACATGGTTCCCAGTTTTCTTAACAAAAGCGAACTGGAAAGACTAGTAGCCAAGGAGAGGGAAGCTGGAGATTTATGGTTTCAGGAATTTGATGTAATTCTCAACGGCAAGGTTAGCATTACTCTAAACAAGGTCGAAAATTATATGCAGAACCGCTATAATGAGGCTCTGAAGTCATATCTTGATGCTCGCAATCGTCAACACTTTCTTCTGCTGATCGTGCAAGAATTCCCTCTTTTTGTCACCACATTGGCACCTCTGCTTATTTTAATCATTGGAGGAAACCAAGTGGTGTTGCAAAACATGACCATCGGTCAGCTGTTATTCTCTATTCAGATAATTGCCTACCTGTTCAATCCTCTGTCAGAAATTTCTCAACTTCATGCCCAGATTATCAGCCAGAAGCCATCCTTCGATCGTGTGGCAGACTTTCTTGCCATGCCAGATCAGCAAAAGAATACAGAAACTGTAGCCCCTCCAAAAATCGAGGCTCATAATATCGACCTGATGCGATCGGAGAGTGAGGCGCTTTTCCATGTGAACGACTTTACTGTCCACGGGAAAGGTTTGGTGCTAATCCATGGAGAGAATGGCTGCGGCAAGTCATCTCTGTTCAATATAATTTCTGGTGTGTTTGCCCCGGACGCAAAGCATCTCCGTTTCAACGAAAACGGAAGATTTAACTGCGACCAATCAAAACCAAGTTATCTTTTCTATCCTAACTTCATTTTTCCAGGTACAGTCCGAGAAAACATTGTTTGTGGACGAAAGATTTCCAATACACAGTATCAAGAACTTGATACTGTTCTTCAGCTGCCTCCCGCTGACAAGCAGGTGACTATCAAACCTGAGAATCTTTCTCTGGGCGAAAAGCAAAAGATTTATCTAGCACGTACCCTTTTGGGTAACTCTTCTTGCATCTTGCTGGATGAACCCGGAAGCAACCTTGACGAAAAAACTGAACATAGCCTGATCAATTACTTATTAAAGCTCAAGGGAAAAAAGTTAATTCTCGTTATCAGTCACAATGCCTACTATGATGCCGTAGCAGATAGAACTTACGAGATTCGTAAAGGAATGATGCATCAGGTACAATCACATTAAGCTGTCTACGGATCGTCAAAGGAGCGTGCGTTTGAACAAAAAGAAAAAGTCCACAAACACTTCCCCCTATCCCGATGAAGTCATCGACCGTCTGGCACGGGCATTCTACCCGGCCATCCTTGCCTGCTGGAACAGCGAGGAAGGCCAGCGGGAGTTTGCTGCATGGCAGGCGGAACAGGCTCATCACACCACCAGTAAAGAGAAACAGAGCGTTCCCGACGAGGAACGCCCTGTTATACATATCGCTGTTGTCTGTGGCTTTTGGCAGGGTGCGTCCGGGTGGGCGCACCCTGTTTTTGTTTTGCCTTATTTTCCCTTGTTCCGCAGTTCTTTTTTCGTTGCCCACAGACTGTAAGCGCAGGCGATCACCTCGGACACCCAGAACGCAAACCACGCTTTTTCGATGCCCATGGTGCGGATGAGGAGCCACAGGCAGGGCACCAGCACCACCAGCTGCCGCAGGGCAGCGCCGATCATATTGACCACGCCGTTGCCAAGACCGGAGGCAAAGTAGCCGCACAGAATCGTTGTGACCGCAAACAGGAAGGTCACCGAGATGATGCGCAGGGCAGGCACGCCGAAGGCCAGCATCTCGTCACTGGCAGAGAACAGCCCCAGCAGCTGCGCCGGGAACAGCAGGAACACCGCCGTGCCGCAGAGGGCAAACACCACGCCGGTGGGCAGCAGCACCTTCCATGCCTGCTTTACCCGGTCGGACTGCCCACTGCCATAGTTGAAGCCCACCACCGGGATGGCTGCCTGTCCCAAGCCGTTTACCGGCATCATCAGGAAGTTTTGCAGCTTATAGTAGATGCCGAAGAACGCTACCGCCGTGGAGGACACCTCCAGCAGAATGCCGTTGACCGCAAAGGTCATCACGCTGCCAATGGCCTGCATCACGATGGTGGGCAGACCCACCCGGTAGATATCGGCCACATCCTGCCACAAAAAGCGGTAGCCCTTCAGTCGGACATGGATGACCGGGTTTTTGACACGATTGAACCACAGCGCCGCCGCTGCGCCGATGAGCTGCCCGATGACGGTAGCAATGGCTGCGCCCCGGATTCCCATGGCCGGGCAGCCCAGCAGACCGAAAATCATAATGGGGTCGAGAATAATGTTGACCACTGCGCCGATGATGAGGGAGACCATAGACAGCACCGTGTCCCCCACGGCCTGCAAAAGCCGCTGCCCGTAGGTCTGCAAAAAGATGCCCCAGCAGAACACGAGGTTCACCGAGAGGTATTCCCGGCACAGCTGCTGCAATTCGGGATCGTTGGTCAGGGCGGCAGCGATCTGGTTCGAGAACAGCAGCCCCACCAGCGTAAACACCAGCGAAGTGCCCAGCATCAGAAACAGCCCGGTGGTGGCGGCACGGCAGGCTTCCTCCGGCTTTTTCTGCCCCAGCTTCCGGGAGAGCAGGGCGTTCAGACCAACGGCGGTGCCCACGCCGATGGCGATCATCAAAAACTGGATGGCATATACAAGAGAGGCGGCAGTCAAGGCCGTTTCCGACAGACGCGCCACAAAAATGCTATCCACGATGTTGTACAGCGATTGGATGAGCAGCGACAGCATCAGCGGTACCGCCATGGTGTACAGCAGGGGGCGGATGGGCATTTCTGCCAGTTTGTTTTTCGGGTTCATAGGTCCTCCTTTTTCGGGCAAACAAAAAAGCGTGAAATCGTTGAGGGGTAGCTTTCCCTCAGGATTTCACGCTTTGTAAGCCGGCTTTTTGTATTCTTAACGAAAGGTATTATACCGGAGTTTTTTCAAAATTGCAAGAAGAATTTTGAAAAAATCACAGCAGTGCGTTTTCCAGATCGCTCAGCATTTCGTTCAGTGCCTGAATGCCGCCCTCTGCGGTGTACCAGACATTCGGGTGTGCCAGATAAACGACGTGGCCGTTCTTGTAAGCATCCGTGCTCTTGACCAGCTCGTTTTCCAGGATCTCCTGCGCCAGCTGTGCGCCATCGGTGCCAATGGCTGCATCACGATCCATTGCGAAGATGTAGTCGGGGTTCTTGTCCACAATGAACTCGAAGGAAGCCTCGTTGCCGTGGGTCGAGGTGTCGATATTGGCATCTACGCCGATGTTCTCAAAGCCGATCTCCTTGCCGATGATGGAGCAGCGGCCATCGTTGCCCAGAACATTGAAGCTGCCGCTGGTGGTCATGCCGACGATGGCAGTCTTGCCCTCTGCAAAGGCTTTCAGGGCGTCGATGCGGCTGTCAAAATCCGCCATCAAAGCTTCCACATGGTCTTCCAGACCAAAGATAGAAGCGATGGTCATGGCGTTTTCACGGGTGCTTTCCACAACGCCCTTTTCGGCGTCGGTCGCAAGGAAAACAACGGGTGCGATCTCGCACAGAGCATCATAGGATTTGGAGAGGCGTCCGCCGATAAAGATGATGTCCGGCTCGCAAGCCATGACTGCTTCCATATCGGCTTCCTTGATGTTGCCAAGGTTCGCAATGCTGTCATCGGTGACATAGCTCTGAAGATAGTCCAGAGAGGTGGATGCCGTGCCGACCACACGGTCGCCAACGCCCAGTTCATCCAGAATGTCCAGAGAAGCAAGTTCGAGGATTGCAATGCGCTGCGGGTCAAAGGGCACTTCCACGTCCACTAACTCCTTTGCACCGTTGAACGCCTTGATAGTCACCGACTCCGGCACCGCTTCCGAGGAAGTGGCAGCTTCGCTGGATGCAGCCACAGAGGATGCCACGGAGCTTGCCGTGGAGGAGGAAGCGCCGCAGGCGGTAAGAACACCCGCTGCACTCACAGCGGCCATAGCGGTCAAAAACGAACGACGAGAAATTTTCTTCATAAGAATGCTCCTTTTAAAAAGTACTGAAATCAATAATATATCGACAAAGGCTTGCCTTCGATCTGCATGATCTCAAAGTCTACCTTGTAGATATCGGACAGGTTTTCTTTGGTGATCACTTCCTGCACGGTGCCAAACTTTGCGATTTTTCCATCCACAAAGGCGCAGATGTAGTCGGAATAAAACGCAGCATAGTTGATCTCGTGCAGAACAAGGATCACCGTTTTGCCCAGCTCATCGCACAGGCGGCGGACGATGCGCATGAGGTTGGTTGCGTGGTAAATATCCAGATTGTTGGTCGGTTCATCCAGCAGGATATACTCGGTGTCCTGCGCAATGACCATGGCAATATAGGCACGCTGCCGCTGACCGCCGGACAGTTCATCGATGAACTGCTCCTCAAAATCGCCCAGTTCCATGTAGGCGATGGCACGGTCAATGATCTCGTTGTCCTCTTGGGTCAGCCGTCCGCCGGAGTACGGAAAGCGGCCAAACGCAACCAGTTCCCGGACAGTCAGCTTCATCTGGACATTGTTGGCTTGGGTCAGGATGGCGAGCCGCTTGCTCAGCTCCCGGCTTTTCCAGCGCGTGATCTCCGTCCCCTCAAAATCCACAAGACCGCTGTCCCGTGCAATCAGGCGGGACAGCATTCCCATCACGGTGGATTTTCCTGCGCCGTTCGGACCGATGAGGGAAAGGACTTTGCCTTTCGGAATCTCAAAACTCACGCCATCGACAACGGCTTTGCCATCGTAGCGTTTGGTGATCTCTTTTACAAACATGGTGTTATGCCTTTCTCTGGGTGAGCAGCAGATACAGGAAATACACGCCGCCGCCCACGGTGATGAACACGCTGACCGGAACCGAGTAAACGAACACCCGTTCCACCAGAAGCTGTCCGCCGATCAGAACAGCCATACCGAACAAAACAGAGCCGGTGATGAGTTGGCTGTGCCGGTAGGTACGCAGGAACTGCCGGGAAAGGTTGGCAATGATAAGCCCCAGAAATGCCAGCGGCCCGACCATAGCGGTGGCTGTTGCAATGTACAGCGTGACCCCCAGCAGCAGCCGGCGGATGCAGCGGTCATAATCTACGCCCAGATTGATGGCCTGATCTTTGCCCAGTGTCAGAACGTCCAGCAGCGCAAGCTCTTTCCGGAAGGCAAAAGCGACCAGCGCAAGAACCGCAACGGACAGCACCAGAATCGCCGAATTGACATTGGAAAAGCTGGCGACCAGATCCGTCAGCAGCGTGTCGTACTCGTTGGGGTCCATCACACGGGTCAAGGTCGTCTGGATGCTGGAAAAGAACGAGGTCAGCACCGTGCCGATAAGCAGGACGTACAGAACATTGTGGTTCGTTTTCCGGAACAGATAGCTGTAGATCACGGTGGCAACAGCGCCCATAATGGCAAGGTCTACCGCAAAGGCTGCGTTGGCATTGACCGCCAGAAAGCTGCCCGAACCCGCCACAAAGAACACCGCTGTGTGGATCAGCGAATAAAGCTGGTCCATACCCAGCAGGCAGGGCGTAACGATGGTGTTGTTGATGATGGACTGGAACACGATGGAGGCACTTCCAATGGCAAATGCCGTGATGAGCATGGCGATCAGCTTGGGCGTGCGGATGCGCATGGCGTAGGCAAATAATTTTTGGTTTTCAAAATGGACACCCACTGTCATATAGCCCGCGCAGGCCAGCAGAACAAGAAGCAGAAGGATCAGCAGGCGCAGATGATTTTTGTGCGTTTTCATGCTGCACCTCCGGTTTTCTTGGCAGCTTTGCCCAGCCGGACTGCCTTGCGTCCATGCCGAAGCCGATACAGCAGCAGACCGACAAACAGGATACTGCCGATGACGCCAACGATCAGCTCGATGGGCAGCTCGTAGGGATAGATCACAACCCGCCCGATCATATCGCAGACCAGCACGAACACAGCGCCAAACAGAGCGGTATCCACCAGCGTTCCGCGGATCTGGTCACCCTTGAACATTGCTACGATATTGGGCACGATGAGGCCGATGTAGGAGATCGAGCCGACCACCACAACAACGGATGCCGTGATCATGGCAGCGATGGTCAGACCCATAAACAGCACCAGATCATACGGAACGCCGAGGTTCTGAGAAAAATCTTTTCCCATACCCACGATATTGAAGTGATTGGCAAATACAAATGCCAGAACCACCAGCGGTACCGTCAGCCAGACAAGCTCATACCGCCCACGAATGACGGTGGAAAAATGACCGACCAGCCAGCTGGAAAGAGCCTGTGTCATTTCATATTTGTAGGCAAGATAATTGGTAACGCCCATTACGATGTTGGAGAACATGATGCCGACCAGCGGGACCATGACAACATCCTTGAACTGGATACGCTGGATAAACCAGACAAAGACCCATGTACCCAGAACGGCACAAACGAAGGAAAAGGCAGCACGTCCCCACAGGGTAGAACCCGGTGCAAACAGCAAAGCCAGCAGAATGCCAAACTGCGCAGAAGAGATCGTTGCGCCTGTGGTGGGCGAAACAAACTTGTTCATGCAGAGCTGCTGCATGATAAGCCCCGCCACGCTCATGCCGATGCCTGTGCAGAGGATGGCAAGCAGACGCGGCAGGCGGGAGATCAGAAAGATCTCCCATGTTTCCACGCTGCCTGTAAGCAGGTCAGAAGGCCGGATGTCCAGCACCCCGACAAACAAAGAACAAACCGAAAGAATCATCAGCAGAACGCCGAGAAAAGCGGTGGAACGATGATTACGAATGAAAAGCCCTCCTCAAGATTAGTGCAAACTAACTTTTTTGAAAATAAAAAGAGAACGCCTGCGTGTGAAGAAACTGGTCTTACGTGTTCACACACAGCGCGTTCTGCTGGAGGGATTATATCATATGGCATCGATGGGTTTCAAGTGGCAAACTCGCACGAAGGTTTTTCATAACAAACCATCCTTCTTTGTTGATTCCTACAAAGTTGCTCCGAACAAAAAGAGCCTTTGCATTTGTTGGTAAAAATCACCATGCGGCTTTAGCGCAAAACTTCCAGCAGACGCCTGCCGGCTTCCTGCTGCGATTCCCCAAACGCCACCGCCAGCTCCTCCCGCAGGACACGCTCTACCATCTGGTAGAAGTAGGTATCCATAGCGTTGATCTTTCGGCCGCGGCTTTGCTGCTGGGTCTGCTTTTGCCCCAGCTCCTTGAACAGGGTCAGGTACTGGTAAAAATCATTGGTGTGCAGCAGCGCCTGATAATGTTCTGCCAGCGCTGTCTGTACCCCCGCCGGGATAGGCAGCTTCTCCGCTTTGATGCGTGCAAGGTCGGCCGCCGCCTGCTGTGCAGGGGTCACCGGGCGCAGGGCATCGTCTTTTTCCGTTGGGATATAGCTGCGGTCGTGGGAATCCGAAAAATACGGGCGGAGGGTGTAATACTCTCTGGCGGACTCATCGCCAAACTGCCGCAGCCCGACCCCTTCCACTTCGTGCACTCCCAGATTTCCGTAGACCACCAGCGCCCCCGCTTGAAACCGTGACATGGTATTGCCTCTTTCCCTTGTATGAAAAGGCTGAAAAAACAGACTTTCCAGCGTAATTTTACTCTTTACTTTATTGTACCACGGTAGGTTGGTGGGCTTCAAAGGGCATCTTCCACAAAGTTTGCCTCGTGCAATCTGCGCAGAATGCCCAGTACAATTCTTGTGCAAAACTGCCTTTGCAAATTCCAGACAGGCAGGCTATAATGATTTCGTACAACGAGTAGCACTCATGCGTAAAACCGGTTGCATGAGGGCTGCCCGTTGTTTTTATTTGCCCCAAAATGGAAAGGTAAGGTGAATCCCATGGAAAGTTCCAATCAATTTCTCGGCACGGAACGCATCGGCAAGCTGATGCAAAAGTATGCGATCCCGTGCATTATTTCGCTGCTGGTGGGTGCGCTGTACAACATCGTGGATCAGATCTTTATTGCAAACGCCAGCTATCTGGGCTCCTACGGCAACGCCGCCAACACCGTCGTGTTCCCCCTGACGGTGGTAGCGCTGGCAATCGCAGTCATGATCGGTGATGGCTGCTGCGCCTTCGTCAGCATCAGCCTTGGGCAGAACGAGGTCCCCAAGGCAAAGCGGAGCGTCGGCAATGCGGTGGTGATGTGTCTGGTCAGCAGCATTGTGCTGGCCGCGCTCTATCTGATTTTTGCGGACACCATTCTTGCCATGTTCGGCGGAACGGTGAACGCCGAGACCTACCACCACTCCCAGGAGTATTTCTTTTATATCACGCTGGGCGTGCCCTTTTATATGTTCGGGCAGGCCATGAACCCCATCATCCGCGCGGATGGCAACCCCGGTTTTGCCATGATCTCCACCCTTGCGGGTGCGGCGCTGAACATCATTCTGGACCCCATTTTCATTTTCGGCTTCCGCTGGGGCATGATGGGCGCAGCGGTGGCTACTGTCATCGGTCAGCTGGTCACGGCAGCGCTGGCAGTGTGGTATCTGCTGCACATGAAGATCATCCGCCCTGAAAAAGGCGACTACCGGCTGAAAGGCTCCATCTGCGGCCGTACCCTGACCCTTGGCATGACCAGCTTTCTGTCCCAGATCAGCCTTGTGGCGGCTATGGCAGCCATCAACAACATGATCCGCAAATACGGCGCACTGGATGCCGTGTTCGGGCAGGAGCAGTACGCCCAGATTCCCATGGCAGTTGTTGGCATCGTGATGAAGTTCTTCCAGATCGTCATTTCCATCGTGGTGGGCATGGCGGCTGGCTGCATCCCCGTGGTGGGCTTCAACATGG
>OHYA01000883.1_pt1 | contig 11029 bp, 7 predicted proteins | sample 1580051 | NCBI WGS metagenome assembly OHYA01 (sample SAMEA3882554, study PRJEB24775) | human gut metagenome | biome: human-associated habitat; feature: intestine environment; material: feces | place: Netherlands | collected 2009/2010 | reverse complement strand
ATTTTTTGTACGCCGCCGCCCGCCATCGAGCAGAGTTTTACACCTAATTGGGGATAAAACAGTTGATGGCGGGCGGTGGCATCGTACTGATTGGAATAAACCTGATTCCACAGCTTGCAACTTTGTTTGGATAAATAAATGGGTGGAATAACCGAAAAAATAACAGAGTTCATAAAGGATCTGCTAACAGGCTGGATCACATCAAACCTGGATACCATGTTCACCGATGTAAATACCAAAGTAGAAACGATTGCTACAGAGGTTGGGAAAACACCCCAAAATTGGAACAGTGGCATTTTTTCCATGATAAAAAATCTGTCGGATAATGTCATTGTCCCCATTGCGGGGATGATTATTACATTTGTACTGTGTTATGAGCTGATTTCCATGATTATGGAAAAAAACAATATGCACGATACGGATACGTTTATGTTTTTCAAATACATTTTTAAGATGTGGGTAGCGGTATATCTGGTTACTCATACTTTTGATATTGCGATGGCAATTTTTGATGTAGCGAATCATGTGGTATCCAATGCTGGCGGTATGATAACCGGTTCCGCATCTATTGATGTTACAGAAGCATTGAAAACGCTTCTTGAAACGCAGATTGAAGATATGGGAATCGGAGAATTACTGGGGCTTGGTCTGGAAACGATGCTGGTCAGTTTATGTCTAAAAATCATATCAGTCCTGATTACCGTCATTTTATATGGACGAATGATAGAAATATATCTTTATGTCTCTGTGGCACCTATTCCGTTTTCAACATTTACGAACAGGGAATGGGGAAGTATTGGAAATAATTACGTGAAGGCATTATTAGCGTTGGGATTCCAGGGATTTTTTATGATGGTATGTGTTGCGATTTATGCGGTTCTGGTAAATGCCATTACAGTTGCGGATAATCTTCATACAGCTATCTGGTCAGTTGCAGCATATACAGTTATTTTATGTTTCAGCCTGTTTAAGACCAGTTCCCTGGCAAAATCAATCTTCAATGCACATTAGGAGGAAACAAGAATATGGCATATGTTCCAGTGCCGAAAGATTTTTCAAAAATAAAGACAAAATTAGCACTGAATTTAACTAAAAGACAAATTATATGTTTTTCTCTGGCAGGAATTTGTGGTGTTCCGGTCTATTTGCTGACAAAAGCAGGACTGGGAACAGATGTGGCAGCAACGCTTATGATCATAGTGATGCTGCCATTTTTCTTTTTTGCAATGTATGAAAAGGATGGATTTCCAGCAGAGAAAATATTGCTTCACATTATCCGGCAGAAATTTTTAAGACCTGGAATCAGGGTCTATCGTTCCCAAAACTTATATGACCGGATTATAGAGTACGATAAATTAGAGAAAGAGGGTGCATGGCTTGAGAAAAAGGCAAAAGAAGCCAGGGAAGCGAGAAATCCGTTCCATTTCCTTAAAAAAGCAGACCGAAAAAAATAAGAAACAGAAAACCGGACTTACGAAAGAAGAAAAAAAGCGTCTGAAAGAACTTCGGATGATAAAAGCGGAGAATCAGAAGAAGAGGAAGCCTTTTACAGCGCAGGATACGATTCCATATAAGGAAATATATAAGGATGGTATCTGCAGGACAGATGATAACTATTATTCAAAGATGGTGCAGTTCTACGATATAAATTACCAGTTAGCGCAGAATGATGATAAAGCGGCTATTTTTGAGAACTATTGTGAGTTCCTGAATTCATTTGACAGCTCTGTTGAGGTACAAATTACATTTCTTAATCAACAGGTGAATTTTGATGAGTATGCAAAAAATATTGATATTCCAGAGCAGGATGACTGTTTCAATGATATTCGGAAAGAATATTCGGATATGTTGAAAATGCAGCTTTCCAAAGGAAATAATGGGCTTGTAAAAACAAAATATATTACATTTTCCATTAAGGCGGATAATCTGCGAAATGCAAAATCCAGGCTGGAGAGAATTGAAGCCAGTGTATTGAATAATTTTAAGGTGATGGGAGCCATGGCAGAGCCTTTAAATGGGGTAGAACGTCTGAAAATTCTGCATGATGTGATGAATATGGACACAAAAGAATCTTTCCATTTCCATTATGGGATGGTTGCAAAAACAGGTCTGCAGACAAAAGACTTTATTGCACCTACCGGATTTGATTTTCGCAATGACAGCTATTTTCGGATGGGACAGACTTTTGGATGCGTGTCATATTTACAGATTACATCACCAGAACTTACGGATAAACTGCTGGCAGATCTGCTGGATCTGGAAGAGAATCTTATCATCAATATGCACCTGCGTCCAATTGATCCCAAGGCAGCTATTAAAAGCCTGAAAAGTACGCTGTCAAATATTCAGAAAATGAAAATTGAAGAACAGAAGAAAGCGGTCAGAAGCGGATATGATATGGATATTATTCCAACGGACATTTCTACATACGGAGAGGATGTGGAGGGATTGCTCAATGAAATCCAGTCCAGGAATGAGAAACTTTTTGAACTTACTTTTTTGCTGATGAATACAGCGGACAATAAGAGAAAACTGGACAATATTGTGTATCAGACTGCAGGAATCGCCCAGAAATATAATTGCAATATACGGAGACTTCAATATCAGCAGGAACAGGGACTTGTGGCATCACTACCACTGGGAATGAACCAGACTGGAATACAGAGAATTATGACTACGACTTCTACAGCAATCTTTGTTCCGTTTACCACACAGGAACTTTTCCAAGGCGGTGAAGCTCTTTACTATGGCTTAAATGCACTGTCAAACAATCTCATTATGGTGGATCGGAAACGATTGAAAACACCTAACGGCCTGATTTTGGGTACTCCTGGTTCCGGTAAGAGTTTTGCAACGAAAAGAGAAATTCTCAATGTTTTCCTGATTACAGACGATGACATTATTATCTGTGACCCGGAGGGAGAATATTTTCCGCTGGTAAATGCCTTAAATGGTGAAGTTATTAAAATCAGTGCAAAAAGTAATGATTACATCAATCCTATGGAAGTGAACCTGGATGTTATTTATCATCCGGAGAAATACAGGATTAATGGCGATGTGGAGGATATTGATACCATTATTGCTGATAAAGCAGAGTTTATCACATCTTTCTGCGAGGTCATTATGAAGAAACCTCAAAATGCAGAATTAAATGGTGATGAGGTTTCCATGATTGACCTGTGTGTAAAAGACATTTATAAAAAATATCTTTACAATGATCCAAAACCGGAAAATATGCCGACTTTGCAGGATTTCTATGAACGTCTGAACTTTTATGCACCAGATAAACCAGCAGCACAGAACATTGCCAACAGTCTGCAGTTGTATGTAACAGGATCGCAGAATGTATTTAACCATCGAAGTAATGTCGATACGCAGAACAGAGTGGTATGCTTTGATATCCGGGAACTTGGAACCACACTACGAAAAGCAGGGATGTTGATTGTCCAGCATATGGTTTGGACAAGAGTATCACAGAACCGCAGTCGCAGGAAATCAACCCGTTATTATGTGGATGAATTTCACCTTTTGCTGAACCAGCCACAGACTGCTAATTATTCTATTGAAATGTGGAAGAGATTTCGTAAGTGGGGTGGAATCATTACAGGAATCAGTCAGAATGTAACAGATTTTCTTGGCTCTCTGGCAGTAGAAAGTATTGTGGGAAACAGTGATTTTATCCTGATGTTAAATCAGCACAGCGGGGATCAGAAGATCCTTGCGGAGAAATTGAATATTTCCAAGCATCAGATTTCTTTTGTAAATAACAGTAATGCAGGAGAAGGGCTGCTTTTTTACGGAAATGTAATCATACCTTTTGCAGACAGATATCCGCAGGATACCAGAACCTATGCTTTGATGAGTACTAAACCGGATGAGATTCAGACTTAACGGACAAAAAAGCAGAGGTGAGGTACATTGGGAAAACAAAAATATACGGCGAAAGAGAAGAAAGTCAGCCGTATGACCAGAAATGGTCTGGTTGAGGAAAATCTTGCAACAAAGGAGACCAGAAAAGTTACAAACAGCGATCAGGAGTTGCCTTATAAACAGAAGGATGTAGAACAGGCATTTATTACTTCTGAAAAGAAGAAAAACTCTCATAAAAAAGCTGAAAAGAAACAATTTTCCGAAAAAGTTCAGGAGGGAAATCCTGCCAAAAAAGAAGAGGCTGCAAACAGTCCTCCGGGAAAACGAAAAACACAGGGACGGTACAGATACCGGGACAAGCCTGCAGGTGTATCTGTGGATTCAGCGGTAGAAATACGTGAGCGCAAAGAAAAACACAGGAGCCAGTATCAGCGACAGAAAAAGAAACAGCAGAGACTGCAGTTTGGAAAACTGGAGACAGATGGAAGTCTGAAGAAAGAAAAGAAAACTTCGGCTGAAACAGATGGAGGACATTTTCAGGCAGAGAAGAATGATGTTTCTACAAACCGAAAAAAAGGAAAGCAGAAATATAGCCGAAAAACAATAAAAACTTATCAGGAAGTGGATAAGGCTGCAAGAAAACAGGAAGCTGAGAGGCAGAACAAAATTCCGAAAGATTCTGTTTATACCAAGAAAACAAATGAGGAACAGAAAGCAAAGGTAAAGTACCATTTATATTTCGACAAAAAAACAGGGAAAACGGATGGTAAAAAGAAAACCTTGTCTTCTGTTCCAAAGAAAGCATTAAAAAATGCAGTATATCAGAAAGCAGGCGAAGACGAAGAGGAAAACAGTGCTGTAGATGCAGCACATAAGCTGGTGCGTTCAGGTGAGTGGATATTACAGGAACATAGCAGTAGAAATATCCGGAAGAACCGCAGTCAGATACATAAAGAAAACCGTTTAGAGAAAAGAGCCTGGAAGAGTGCATCCAGGTATCAATATCAGAAATATCTGGAAGAACATCCAGAGATGCAGAAAAAGCTGATCAGAAAATTAATACAGAAGCAGAGGATTAAGCGAGAGTATCAGATGGCATACCGGGCTGGGAAGATTGCAAAAGAAACAAAAGACACCTCAATCCGGTCAGTAAATCTTGCTACTAAAATTGCAAGAAAGGCACAGGAAGTATTTGTAAGAAATGTAACTACTCTGATCTCAATGGGGTTGTTATTGATTTTGCTTCTTTCCGTAATGACAGGATTTGCTTCCTGTTCGGCTATGTTTTCTAATGGAATTTCTACGGTAATCGCTTCCAGTTACATTGCGGATTCGGACGAAATTGAAAAAGCAGAGTTGTATTATACGCAGTTGGAAGCCAGTCTTCAACAGAAAATAAACCAGATGGAAGCCCGGTATCCAGGAAAAGATGAATACAGATATAACATTGGTGAAATCGGCCATGATCCTCATACATTGATCAGTTATCTGACTGCCAGGTATGGGGATTTTAAGTTTGATGAGATAAAAGGAGAACTGGAAACAATTTTTTCTTTACAGTACGGAATCACCGTAGAGGAAAAAAGTGAAACCCGGCAGGAAACATCTACAATACAGGTAGGGCAGTCATTGGGAAATGTTGTGACCAGTGGATACTGTAATTGTCCCATCTGCTGTGGCGTGTGGAGTGGAGGACCTACTGCTTCAGGGGCAATGCCACAGGCTAATCATACGCTTGCGGTTGATGCTGCAAACCCATTTCTTCCAATGGGGACGAAAGTAGTGATGAATGGGATTGAGTACACCGTAGAAGATACTGGAAACTTTGCCCAGTATGGTGTCCAGTTTGATGTTTATTATGATAATCACGCAGTAGCTGAGGCACATGGTCATCAGACCTGGGAATGTTTTCTGGCAGAGGGCAATCAGAACTCTGTGGAAGTTACCCGTACAGTAACTGCAGATGTACTGAATGTTTCTGTTCAGGCAAAACCGCTTAGAAGTGTTATTCTGTCCAGAATGGAAGAGGATGAGCAGGAAATTTATGAAGAGGTCTATTCCAACAGAGGAAATTTACAGACATATAAAACTCCGGTTGAGTTAAACTGGTATGCCTATATCAGTACCTATTATGGGTATTCTGTAAACAATGGAACCGGGCAGACACAACTTCACAGAGGTGTGACGATTAATGTACGACAGGGAACAGAAGTGAAGTCAGCGATGAATGGTTTTGTTGTAGATGTAGGATATAGCGGAACTTTTGGAAATTATGTAGTTACGCAGGATAAAAAAGGTGTGCAGATTAAATACGCTTATCTGCAGAGCATTTCGGTAGCAAATGGTCAGGAAGTAACAACAGATACTGTAATTGGTACAACGGGAAGTACAGGAAGTGCAACCGGAAGCCAGTTATATTTGGAACTGGTCAAAGATGGGGAATATTATAATCCTGTTTTTTATATCAGTACCGGAGATAGCGGGCTGTATGGTGGAGGCGGCAGTTATGATGATGAGACTGTGCGGAGATTATTTGCGGAAGCAGACAAATATCTTGGTATGCCGTATGTATGGGGCGGTTCCAGCCCGGAGACTTCTTTTGACTGTTCTGGTTTTGTAAGCTATGTGTTTACCAATTCGGGTGTCTGCAATATGGGAAGACTTACTGCACAGGGAATTTATGACATTTGTATGCCTGTATCACCAGAAGAAGCAAGGCCAGGAGATATTATCTTTTTCACTGGGACGTATGATGCGGGAGAGCCGGTTACCCACGTAGGAATTTATGCCGGAGATGGACAGATGATCCATTGTGGAAATCCAATTCAGTATACGTCCATTAATTCTGCATACTGGCAGTCTCATTTTTATGCTTTTGGCAGGCCATAAGGAGGGGCGTATTTGAACATTGAACGAATAAAAGAAGAACTTGCAAGAACCTACGTTAAGATTGAAAAGCTACAGAAAAAAGCAAGGGATCTGGAAGAACAGAAGAAACAGGCAGAGGATATGGAGTATCTGAAAATTATCCGAAGCAATGGAGTTTCCGCAGAGGAACTTCAGTTGATGATTGATATCAGTAAGGAGGAACAAAAAAAGATATTGGAAACCAGAGAAAAGGAGCAGACAGAAAATGAAGAAATTTCATAAAAGAGCAGCTGTATTTTTAACCGCAGCTACGTTAGCAGGACTTCCGGCAGGAGCTTTCTTTTATAGTTCGCCCGGAAGTCTGACTGTATGGGCAGATAATGTAGAAGTGGAATCATCAGAAGAAAGCAGCCCGGAAGATGTTGATTTTTCAGATGGATCAGAAGCTGAAATTCATGCAGATCCAGTGGAACAGGCACAGGAAGATGCAGGAAATGATGTGACGGAAACACCAGAAGTAGGGATTACCTTTACAGAACCCGAAGGCTGGCAGACAGATACGGCAACCGTAAAAATTCAAGTGGAAGATACAAAGAATACAGGTGCTTTTTCTATTGCAAAAGTAGAAGCAAGACTTTCAGAAAATGGAGGATGGTCAGACATAACCGGAAATATGGAAGTATCCATCTCTTCTAATTGTAGTGTTTATGTGAGAGTTACCGATCAGAATGGAAATACTTATGAGCAGAATCGTTACATAGAGTGTTTTGATAAAACCAAACCAACTATTATTGCGGCTGCGAAGAATGGGATACTGATCGTGCAGGGAGTTGATGCGGAATCGGGAATTGCTGCTTTGTATGTCAATGGAAATGAATTCACAGAACTGACGAATAATACATTAAATGTCCGTTTGCAAAAAGCGGATACTTCCTATGAATACTTTACCCTGCAGGCAAAAGACAAAGCAGGAAATATGTCAGAGATCTATAAAGTAGGAAACCCTTATTATGAAAATCCAGATGCAGTAAAAGAGAATACAGAGGTTTCCGGAACGGAGCAGAATGCAGCTTCTTTGCCAGCCGATGGAACTGCAAGTAAGCCCACCAGTGCTACGGCAACCGTAACGGAACATCAGACAACGAATGAGACTGCTACTGCACCAACAGAACCAGAAAACACAGGAAATGAAACGGATACAGAAGCAGATACCGGACGGGTGCAGGGAGAAAGTTCTGCTTCCGGCATGTCAACAGGAACAGTTCAGGACAAAGGGGGAAAGGAATTTTATACGATCAAGACAAAAAGTGATAAGGTTTTTTATCTGATTGTAGATAAGGATAAAACGGATGAAAATGTTTATCTTCTTACAGAGGTAGGCGAAAATGATCTGTTGAACTTTACGGATACCAACATGGTCACACTTCCACAGAACCAGGCTATTGCAGAATCCGCACTGCCACTTGAAACAGAGAAGATTACAGAGACACCGGAACCAGAAGTTACGATCATACCGGAAGAAAAGGAAGAACCTGAGAAGAAAAGCAATAATTCCGGCACGATTTTATTAATGCTGCTGGTTCTGGCAGGAGTTTGTGGTGCTTACTATTATTGGAAATTTATGAAAGGAAGAAATACTTCTTTTGATTATGAAGAGGACGAGGACGACGATGAGGAGGAAGATACAATTCGTGAGGATGATGAAGAGTTAGAAGAATATGAAATGGAAGGTGAAGTAGAAGACGAAGAATCAGAGGAATAACTTTGTTTCACTTAATTACAGCGACAGGTGCAGAAAGGAGATTGAAAATTGCAGCTTGTAATTGCGGAAAAACCCAGCGTAGCCAGAAACATTGCGAAGGTGCTTCATGCCACAAACGTAAAAGATGGCTACCTGGAAGGAAAAGAATATCTGGTTTCCTGGTGTATTGGGCATTTGATTGAACTGGCCAGTGCAGATCAGTACCGGGATGACTGGAAAGCATGGAGATATGAGACACTTCCTATGATCCCGGAGAATTGGAAATATCAGATTAAAGAAAGTACCAAAGGGCAGTTTCGGGTTTTAAAGGAACTGCTTCACAGAGCAGATGTCACAGAAATTATATGTGCAACAGATGCAGGAAGAGAAGGGGAGTTGATTTTCCGTCTGGTATATAACCAGGCAGAATGTAAACTTCCCTTTAAAAGACTGTGGATTTCTTCCATGGAGGAAAAAGCAATTCTGGAAGGATTTCAGCAGCTGAAAGATGGACATGAATATGATGATCTTTATTATTCTGCAGTGGCGCGAAGTGAAGCAGACTGGCTGGTAGGAATTAATGCCACCAGACTGTTTACGGTACTGTATCACCATCGACTGATTGTAGGTCGGGTGCAGACACCTACACTTGCAATGCTGGTGGAACGGGAAAAGAGCATCGAGAACTTCCAGAAAGAGAAGTATTATCTGGTTCATCTTCTGATGGATGGATTGGATGCTGTAAGCAACCGGATAAAAGAGAAAAGTGCTGCCGTTCAGATGATGGAGGATATGAAGGATGAAACTGCACAGATTCTTTCAGTAAAGAAAGAGAAGAAAAAGGTACAGCCGCCGAAATTATATGATCTGACCACATTACAGAGGGAAGCAAATCGTCTTCTTGGATTTACGGCACAGCAAACCTTGGACTATACCCAAAGCCTTTATGAGAAGAAACTGGTGACGTATCCAAGGACGGATAGCCAATATCTTACAGATGATATGGAAGAAAATGCTCTTCTGGTTGTTGGGGCAGTAAATAGTATGTTTCCTGAAATGTCAATAAAGGGTTCAGAACCAGAAATAAAGAGACTTTTGAACAGTAAAAAGGTATCAGATCATCATGCAATTATACCAACGGTAGAAATTGCAAACATGGATTTAAAAGCAATTCCGGGTGGAGAAAGGGAAATTCTCATGCTGATTGCATCAAAGTTATTATGTGCATCGGAACAGGAATACATATATGAGAGTATTAAGACTGAAATTTCCTGTCATGGAGAACTGTTTACTGCATCTGGAAAGAATGTTCTCCAATATGGATGGAAAGAAGTGGAAGAACGGTTCTTTAAATCATATGGGAAAAATGCAGAAAAGCCAGAAGAGGAGGAAAGTGATTTTCCAGATATAAAAATAGGACAGGTATTTGAATGTGTTGTTGTAAAATTTAGTGAACATTTTACAGCACCGCCGAAACATTATACGGAGGATACGCTCCTTAGTGCCATGGAACACGCTGGAAGTTCGGATACGATAGAAGACGCAGAGAGAAAAGGGCTTGGAACTCCGGCTACCAGGGCAGCGATTATTGAAAAACTGATTGAGAAAGGCTTTATTGAGCGTAAAAAGAAGCAGATATTACCTACAGCAGATGGAAGAAATCTGATCAGGATTCTTCCGGAAATGATCAAATCACCAAAACTTACAGCAGAATGGGAAAATGATCTGACACTGATTTCCAGAGGCCAGAAAAATGTAGAAGAATTTCTCTTCGAAATTGAAAAAATGGTTACCAAATTGGTAAGTGATAATGGACAGCCAGTGGAAGAATACCAGAAACTATTTTCAGATGGTCGGAAAGAAATTGGAAAATGCCCAAGATGTGGCAATAAGGTTTATGTGGGAAAGAGAAATTATTATTGTTCAGGAAGTGATTGCAGTTTTACTTTATGGAAAAATAACCGATTTTTTGAAAGCCAGGGAAAAACTCTTGATGAAGCAACTGTCAGGAAGCTGCTGAGTGAGAAGCAGGTGCATTTCAAAGATCTGGTATCAGAGAAAACAAAAAGGAAGTATGAAGCAACTATAAAGATGGAGGTTTCAGAAACCGGAAATCCAAAGTTTCAGTTGATTTTCCCGGAACGGAAGAAAGGAAAAAAGAATGAAGAATAAAAAGAATATGAGAAGATTTTTGTCGGGATTCCTGGCAATGCTTACAGTATTATCCACAATTTTATCACCAATGCTGTCTTATGCGGCAGATGTGGTACCAGCACCAGAAGAGCCACCGTTATATGAAGAAATAAAAAATGAAAACAGTATCGAAACAATTAATGGAGAAATTATAGAAAAATTATAACAAAGCTCAAAAAATCTGCCTTATAACAGGTGGATTTTTTGATATATTATGAGAAAAAATGGAAAGAAATTTAACAAAAGGGTCAATAACAATAAACATATTACTTTTTGCCCTACCTCTTATGCTAGGCAACCTTTTGCAACAAATGTACAACACTGTTGACTCAATAATCGTAGGCAACTATGTAGGCA
>OHYA01000881.1_pt1 | contig 11054 bp, 9 predicted proteins | sample 1580051 | NCBI WGS metagenome assembly OHYA01 (sample SAMEA3882554, study PRJEB24775) | human gut metagenome | biome: human-associated habitat; feature: intestine environment; material: feces | place: Netherlands | collected 2009/2010 | reverse complement strand
CCTGCCATGCACTTTTCCAGACCGCTGGCCCGGGCGATGCCGTCGCCCACCAGAATGACCGTGCCGACCTCGCTCTGCTCGATGACATTTTCGTAATGCTTGATCTGAGCACGGATGATCTTGGAGATCTCTTCAGGTTTCAGTTGCATTGTTGTGTCTTCACCACTCAATTCTTTGTAAACTTTCGGGTGGATGCCCTCTCAGCCAAAGCCAGTCGGCTTTGCCAGCTCTCCCAGAGAGAGAGCCACGGGCGAGCCGGTCTTGCTGCGTCTCATCGCCTTGCGGCTCTGAGAGCAGCCGGGCCTCGCTTTCGCCGGAGAGCTTCGTATTGATCTTACAGCGTTGCCGCCGCGATGCTGCTGCGCAGGCCGGCGAGACGATTGCGGACGGTGCCGTCCAGCTCGGTGCCTTCGATGTCCAGCCGGATGCCGCCCAGCACGGCAGGCTCGACCTTCGTTTTGAGGTCGATGTGCTTACCGGTGACTTTTTCCAGCTTTTCGTGGAGGCGGGCGGTCTGCTCTGCCGTGAGGGGCACAGCGGAGACGGCGGTGGCCTCCAGAATGCCGTGGGCCTCATTGTAGCGCAGACGGTAAGCCCGGGCACAGCCCGGCAGCTCCCGCAGAGCGCCCTTTTCGCACAGCAGCTTCATAAAGTTGAGCACATAGAGGTGGACCTGCCCGCGGAAGGCCTCGTCCAACAGCGCACAGCGCTCTTTCTTGGGGATGCTGGGGATGCTGAGCAGATGCAGATATTCAGCGTCCCCGTTCAGCAGGGCGGTCACGCCTTCCAGTTCCCCCAGAATGCGCTCGTCCAGCCCTTCCTCCGCGGCCAGGTCGTACAGGCTTCCGCCGTACATCCTTGCAGTCTCGGTCATGATGCTTCACCCACATTTTTGATAAATTCGTCGATCAGATCCTTGTGATCCTCTTCCTTGATCTCGCGTTCCACCACCTTGGAGGCGATCTCCATCGCCATGCCGCCGATCTCGTCCTTGACCTCGTTGACGGCCTTCTTGCGCTCCTGCGCAATGTCGGCCTCGGCCTTCTGCTTGAGGGCAGCGGCCTGAGCACGGGCCTCGCCCAGCAGCTCCTCGCCGCGGGCGGCAGCCGTCTTCTGGGCGGCAGCTACGATCTGGCCGGCCTCGGCGCGGGCATTCTGCAGGTTCTGCTCATACTCCGCCTTCATGGCCTCAGCCTCGGCGCGCAGCTTTTCGGCGTCTGCGATCTGGCTGTCCGCCTTGGCCTTGCGCTCCGCGATGACTTTTTTGACCGGGTTCAGCAGCAGCTTTTTGAAGATCACGAGCTGGATCATCAGGTTGCAGACCTGAGCCAGAAACGTCCAGCCATCCAGCGTGATCAATGCCTGATAAAGTTGCATAAGCGTCTCCCCTTTCTCTTGAAATCAAGCTCAGAAAGGAGCGCTTACTGCAGGTAGTTCATGAACATACCGGGTGCGAGGAAGATGAGCAGCAGGCCGGTGACGAAGCCGTAGATACCGGTGGTCTCAGACAGTGCGACGCCGAGGATCAGGGTGCTGGTCACGTCGCTCTTGCACTCGGGCTGACGACCGACAGCCTCACAGGCAGCAGCGGCAGCGTTGCCTTCGCCGATACCAGGGCCGATACCTGCGATCAGTGCGCAGCCTGCGCCGATGCCGCAGCCAGCCAGAGCGATACCACGAGCAAGGAATTGAAAGTCAGTCATAGTTTGTGTCCTCCTGAAAATGTTTGTTTTTGGGGGATGCCGGGCGGGAGGCTTACTCCTCACCGGCAGCACGTTTGATGAAGATGGTGGTCAGGGTACAGAAGATGAACGCCTGAATGCAGCCGCCGAACCAGTCGAAATACAGGCCCGTAAAGGCCGGGATGCCGATCTGGAACAGCTGGATCTGGCTCAGGAAGCCGGGCAGCCAGCCGAAGATGACATGGCTCAGGCTTGCCAGCGCCCAGTACAGCAGTGTGGAAATGACAGTACCGGACAGGATGTTGCCAAAGTGACGGAACGCCATGCTGACGGGGGTCGAGATCTCCGACAGCACATTGATGGGTGCCATGATGAAGATCGGGTCCAGCAGGCCCTTCAGATAGGAAAAGATGCCGTTGGTCTTGATCTTGTAGTACATGATCAGCACAAACACCACAATGGCCCACGCAGCCTCGGTGTTCAGGTCGGCCGTGGGGCTCCACAGGCCAATGACACTGATGAGGTTGCAGCCGATGCTCAGAGCGAAGATCGAGCCGATCAGGGGGATATACTTGTCAAAGTGATACCCCATGTTGTCGTGCACGAACTGATCCAGCCGCTCCACGATGAACTCGGCCGCGGCCTGCCGCTTTGAGACATTTTCCAGCTTGAGGTTGCTGCCCAGCCAGATGGCCAGGCCCGAAAGCAGCGCCATGACGATCCAGGTAGTGACTAGGGTCTGGGTGATCTTGAGATCGCCCAGCAGGGGGATATCGGTATGGATGGTATACAGGATCTTTGCGCCGTTCAGTTCCATTTGTTACGTTTCACCCCCTTCGTCACGGGGCTCAGCCTCCGGCTCCGGGGCGGGTTCGGGGTCGTCCTCCACAGAGACATCCACCGAGGGCCCGGCCGGTGCAAGGGGCTTGTACTTGCCGGTTATTTGCAGGTAGTAGATCGTAACACGCGGGAACAACAAGGGCAGAACGCTGGCAAAGGGCTGGAAGCAGGGTGCCCCGATGGACACGATGATCCACACCGCCTGCAAAAGCATTCTGACGTTGTAGGAAGCTTGTAATGTGGCTTTGCGCCGCTTCTCATCCTGCTCGTCGATGACCTTCTGACACACGATGCAGATGCCCGCAAAGTTGCCGATGGCCACGGCCGCGCCGATGAGACTGCCCAGAACGACAGTGTAATCAAATTTCACCCAGCCAACCAGGTGCAGCGCCGCAAAGGCCACCCACAGGGCAGCGGTGCAGATGGCCGTGCCGCAGGCGATGCGCGTCAGCTCCTTTTTGGATTCCGGCTGTAGTTTCATAAAGGGGAACCTCCTGTGATGTTTACTGATGTGAGTTGAACCCCACCCGCTTCGGTTTTTCCTTTTTGGCGCGGTCCAGGTGCTCCTTGGCAAAATACCAGAAGTTCTGCGCCCCGGAGGCAAGGCCCAGCAGGATGGCCGGCAGGAACACCCATTCCGGCCAGCTCCAGCTGTTCACCGCCCACCAGGCACCGCCCAGGCACATGACCAGCGGCAGCAGCATATTCAGGCCCAGCTGGGTCAGCCAGACAAGATCTTCCAGCGCCTTGTACCAGCCCTTCATGCGGTGTCGCCCTCCCTCTGTGCGCAGGCCCGAACCAGCAGCCCGCCGCACCCTTTCGCAATGGTTTCGCTCCGGTTAAGAAGCTCATATGGATAGTATAATTCAATTCACTGAACTTTTCAATCAATTTTCCACCGATTTTTGGTAAAACTTCATAGTTCGTTCACACTAACGCCATAATTGTACGTCCACGGTGGAGTATGTCCGTCTCCGGCAGCATCAATACCAAAAATATGATAGGTTTCTTGTGCAAAACGCAAAAACCGCCCAGCTCATTTGAGAGCCGGGCGGCGGTTATCCTGGAAGTGCGGGGGTCAGCTGTCCTTGCGCTTGATCCACACCTGCGTGCCGTAGAAGGGATTGGCAGTGCCAAGGCACAGGCCCTGGTCGGTGGTGGCGAATACCCGCAGACCATGGTTGTAGGGGTCTCCAAAACCGTCCACGGTGATGGTCTGAAAGTTCACGCCGTCCTCCGAAACATACAGATCAAAGCCCTGCTTTGCCTTGCGCATGTAGTTGAGCAGCCGGATGGCACTGGCAATGTTGCTGACCGTGATGTTCTCGAACACGAATTTGTAGGAAAACTTGATGGTCTGGGCCAGTGTGTCGGGGTTCCCGTTGCCATCGGGGTCCGTCGCCTGCAGTGCCTTCATCAGGGTCTTGAGGTATTCCCACTGGGTCTTCCACTGCGCAGGGGTGCGCGTCAGCAGGTTGCCATTGACGAACTGACCAACGCACTCCAGCATACTGCTGGTGTCAAAGGTACCCACATACAGCTTGCCATCGTACACCTGCATCCGCCAGATGTACTGGTTCTCGTTGCGCCCAAAGCCGGACCCCAGCCCGGACAGGCTGCCGTTGGGGAACATTTTGGTGGCATTGCCCACCACAAGCTCCATGTTCTCGTCCCTGTCCATGCGGTACAGGTTCACTGACTGTTCCAGATTGGCGTTGATGAACCGGCAGTCCAGTCCGCCGCCAAACTGACCGTCGGCGTTCTTGCCGGTCTTGGCAAAGAGGATGCGCTCCAGTGCAATCTCTTCGTCGTTGTACTCACCAATATAGAGGTGGTCGTTGTACACGATCAGGTTCGCCGCACCGGAGCGGGTGCGTTCCGGGTCGATGCCGAAGGTGTAACGGGCACCATCTTTTTCCTGATCGCCTGCCACGGGTGTCCATGTGAAGGTGCCGTCAGGGTTCTGATCGCCCCGCACCAGTGCAAAGGACTGCATGGTGTTGTCGTCCGGCATATTGTCCTCGGTGCCGGTGCAGATGGAAACATACAGGCGGCCGTTGAACTCAGCCATATCCCAGATGCTGCCGCCGTAGATGCTGTCGGCGTAGTGATAGGCGGGGTAGTTGAACAGGCTGTCGGAATCCGCGATCTGGGTAAAGCCCTTTTCCGGGTCGGAGGAGATCAGCAGGGCGGCGCTGCTCTTGCCGGTGGCGGCATCCATGGTCACGTTGCTGACGACCAGCTGATCCTTGTAGACGCACATACCGCGGATGCCCACGGAGATGCCCTGCTGGTAGGCTGCGGCATAATCCTGCACACTGTTCAGACCGATATACACCGGCTTGCACTCGTCGGTGGCGGGGTCCACCTGCCAGATGCTGGGCAGAAAGCCGATGCCGCCGCCACCCACACTGCCGCAGAAGTACAGCTTGCCGTTATACTCCAATGCGTTGCGGAACAGGGGTGTGTAACCGTTGTAGGAGCCGGACATCAACACCTTGGTCTCGCCGGTCTTGGTGTTGATCTTCACCAGCACGCCCTTGGGCCGGCCGCCATCCTCCTCGGTCAGAAAGAAAGTGCCGTTGTAAAGGGCATCAAAGGTGGCGGCAAGCACCTTGTCGTCGTATTCGTCGCCCAGACTGCTCTTCATCAGGGAGAGGGTGTTGCCGATGGCGGCGTAGCAGGTGCCCACATACAGCCAGTCGCCGTAGCCGACCGCCGACCATGCGTAGTTCTGACCCCGGTCACCGGCGTTGTAGGCGGCATCCTCCGGGTCAGTCACGACCGCCACCGCACCGTCTCCCAGATAGTCCACGATGCCGTCTGCGGTTTTGACATCCTTTTCCGGATGGGTGATCTTCTCAAACGTCTGGTCGTCCTTGCTGTAAAAGAAAGAATTGCATTCGTCAAGAGGTTCCAGAGTGGTCAGTTCCTCCCAGCCATCGGCCTGCCCGACCGCCTCCGTGCCTTCTGCCGACACCAGAAGCTGCACCGGCAGAGCGGACAGCATCGCTGCTGCCAGCACGCCGCTGATGACACGTTTCCAGTTCATATCGTTCTCCTTATCTACTCTGTCATTTCTTCAAAAATGCAAAAAACTGTCAATGTTTTTCATTGTAGCACAGCCCTGTCGGAAGTGCAAAGGTGCCTTGCTGCTTTTTGCGGATGATTCCTGTAAAATTTGTGTGGAAGTCCGCAAAAAAGCCGCCCGGCTCCTGCGAACCGGGCGGCAAAAGGCAAACTTTTGAAAATGATTTACCAGAGGTTTGCGGTCTCGTTGTACAGGCCCTCGTAGCTCTTGGCAGAGAGGTCCCAGCTGAAATCGCATTCCATGTCGTGCTTGACGAGGTTGTTCCAGTCCTCTTTGTTGTAGTAGCGATCCTGTGCACGGCAGCAGGCATCGTACAGCTCATGGGCGCTGTAACCGGCAAAGGTAAAGCCGTTGCCCTCGCCCAGCGTGCAGTCATGGATGGAATCCCGCAGGCCGCCGGTCTCACGGACGATGGGAGGCGTGCCGTAGCGGCAGGCCACCATCTGTGCCAGGCCGCAGGGCTCACTCTTGGAAGGCATGATGAACACGTCTGCACCGGCGTAGATCTCCTGAGACAGGGCCGGCTCAAAGCCGATGTAGGTGCCCACGCGGCCCGGATGACGGGCGCACAGGTCAGAGAAGAAGGTCTCGTACTGGTTCTCGCCGCTGCCCAGAATGACCAGCTCGATGCCGCGATCCACCAGACCGTCGGCAATGCTCTGCACCAGGTCAAAGCCCTTCATGCCGACCATGCGGCTGACCATGGCAAAGACGGGGCTGCCATCCTTGTGCAGGCCAAACTTGTCCTGCAGGGCTTCCTTGCACTTTGCCTTGCCCTCTTCAACGTTGGTCACATCGTAGTTGAAGGGGATCTTGGGGTCGGTGGCAGGGTTATTGGCCTCCATATCGATGCCGTTCAGGATGCCGCAGAGCTTATACTGCTTTTCCCGCAGCAGGGCATCCAGACCGTAGCTGAACCAGGGGTCCAGGATCTCCTGTGCGTAGGTGGGGCTGACGGTGGTGATCTTATCTGCCGTCTCAAAGGCACCCTTCATAAAGTTGGCGCAGCCATCGTACTCCACAATGTGCTGGTCACGGTGGCCGATGCCGCAGGTGTCCTCCAGGATATCGGTGCCGTACTTGCCCTGATATGCGATGTTGTGGATGGTGAAGATGGTCTTGATCCGGTTGAACTTATCCAGATGGCGGTAGTACAGGTTCAGGTAAACGGGAACCAGTGCGGTCTGCCAGTCGTTGCAGTTGATGATATCGGGGGTGAAGTCGATGTAGAACAAAGTCTCCAGCACGGCGCGGGAGAAGAAGGCGAAGCGCTCGCCATCATCGTAGAAGCCGTACAGGCCGCGGCGCTTGAAGTAATACTCGTTGTCCAGGAAGTAGTAGGTCACGCCGTTGACCTCAGCCTTGAACAGGCCGCAGTACTGGCTGCGCCAGCCCACGGGCACCGAGTAGTTGGTGACATACTCCAGCTTGTCGCGCATTTTCAGGTCGCCGTACAGCGGCATGATGACGCGGGCATCCACGCCGTCCTTGACCAGAGCCTTGGGCAGGGAGCCTGCCACGTCGGCCAGACCGCCGGACTTGGCAAAGGGGGTCGCTTCCGAAGCGGCATACAGGATCTTCATAGTATTTCTCCTTTCCAGAAAAAAGGGCGGATACACAAAGAGCGGGCGGGGGCGCAAAGGCCCCCGCCCCTCTTTGAGAGGGGCTACCGGGGAGGGGAGCCGCCCCTGTGAAAGTTTCAGTGTGTCAGGCTCAGACGGTGTGGTTCTTCTGAACATAGACCGGGAAGCTCTCGGTACCGGAGAGCTTCTTGTCGGCGGTCACACGCACGTTCTTATCGGTGACAACGCAGTCCAGCTGAGCGCCTGGTTCCACAACGGTATCCTGCATCAGGACACAGTTTCTGACCACAGCACCCTTCTTGACGCGAACGCCGCGGAACAGCACGCAGTTCTCCACGGTGCCCTCGATGACACAGCCATCGGCCAGCAGGGAATTGCTGACGGAAGAGCCGTTGACGTAGCGCACGGGGTTGTCATCACGGATCTTGGTGTAGACAGGGCTCTCTTTGGGGAACAGAGCGTTCAGGTTCTTCTCATCAATGAGCTTGAGGTTCTCATCAAAGTAGCTCTTCATGTCGCAGACATGGGCCACATAGCCGGTGTACTCCAGAGCACGGATGTTCAGGATGTTGACGTTGTGGGCCAGGATGTCACGCTCAAAGTAGATCAGGCCGCGGGAGGTCGCATCCTTGACCAGCTTGATCAGGGTCTCGCGCTCCAGAACGTAGATGTTCAGGTCCAGGTTCTGGACACCGGGGCGGTAATCATTGAACAGCAGCTCAGTCACACGGCCATCGGCATCCACAGTCAGGGTGTAGTTGTCGTTCTTGCGGCCCTCGGGGATCTCAGTCTTCTGGTAGGCGATGGTCACATCCGCGCCGCTTGCCTGATGGGCAGCCAGCAGGGCGTTGAAATCGTAGTTGATGGCGATGTTGGCATCGCTCATCACAACGTACTTCTCCTTCTGGTTCTCCAGGTAGCTCAGGATGGAGCCCAGAGCCTCCACACGGCCGGAATAGATGCGCACGCCCTTTTCTGCAAAGGGAGGCACGATGTTCAGGCCGCCGTGACGGCGGGCCATATCCCACTCACGGCCGGTGCCCAGATGATCCATCAGGGAGTGGTAGTTCTTGCGCACCACGATGGAGACATTGGAGATGCCGCAGTTTGCCATGCTGGACAGCATAAAGTCCACCATGCGGTAACGGCCTGCAAAGGGGATCGAAGCCATGGTGCGCTCAGTCACAAGCTCCGGTACGGTGTTATCATAGCTGTTGGGGAAAATGATGCCCAACGCATTGTTGTTCTGGCTCAGCATACTTCCTCGCCCTCCTTGACGGAATCAAATACTTTGGCACCCTCTTTTACGGTAGCGCCTGCGCCAACGGTAAGGCCGGTACCCACATGTGCAATGGGGCCCTCGCCGCCGATCTTGGCACCGGCACCCACCACAACGTTCTCAGCCAGGATGCAGCGCTTGACCACGGCACCTGCCTTGACCACAACGCCATCCATCAGGACAGCATCCTCAACGGTAGCGCCCTCTTCCACGGTAACGCCTGCGCTCAGGACAGAGTGCTGGACGCGGCCATAGATCTGGCAGCCCTCGGTGATGAGGGAATCCTGCACCACGGCGCGGGGGCCGATCTTCTGGGCGGGCAGCACGGGGTTGCGGCTGTAGATCTTCCACTTCTTGTCGAAGATATCAATGCCGGAGTTCTCGGGGTCCAGCACTTCCATGTTGGCTTCCCACAGGCTGTCGATGGTGCCCACGTCACGCCAGTAGCCGTTGAAGTGGTAAGCATACATCTTGCGTCCATCCCGCAGCAGAGCGGGGATGATGTTCATGCCAAAGTCGTTCTTGGAGTTGGGATCAGCCTCGTCCTCTTCCAGGTACTTCTTCAGCACATCCCAGTTGAAGATGTAGATGCCCATGGAAGCCAGGTTGGACTTGGGAACCGGGGGCTTCTCCTGGAACTCGGTGATCTTATCGTTCTCGTCTGCCACCATCAGGCCAAAGCGGGAAGCTTCCTTCCAATCGACCTCCATGACAGCCACGGAGAACTCCGCGCCCTTTTCCTTGTGGAAGCGCAGGAAGTCGGCATAGTCCTGCTTGCAGATCTGGTCACCGGACAGGATGATGACGTACTCGGGATCATAGCTGTCGATGAAGCTGATGTTCTGGTAGATGGCGTTTGCAGTGCCCTTGTACCAGTCGGTGCCGTTTGCCTGCTCGTAAGGGGGCAGGGTGTGCACACCGCCGTGCAGACGGTCCAGATCCCAAGGCTGACCGTTACCGATGTACTCGTTCAGCTTCTGGGGCTGGTACTGCGTTGCGATACCAACGGTGTCGATATCGGAGTTGACGCAGTTGGACAGCGGGAAGTCCACGATGCGGTACTTACCGCCGAAGGACACCGCAGGTTTTGCCGTCTTTTGTGTCAGCGCGTATAAGCGCGAGCCACGTCCACCGGCAAGGATCATTGCCACGATTTCTTTTGCCATAGCTTTATTCTCCCCTTTAGCATTTCCTTATTGGAAATGATAGTCAACAGATCAGAATGTTCGTGCGTGCATCCGTGTGGGCATCCTTACTCCTTGGGTGCTTTTGCTTTGCGGGTGCGCTTTGCGGGTTTGGTTTCTGCTTCGGTTTCAGGTTTTGCTTTTGCCGCGGTCTTTGCCTTGGCGGCGGCCTTTTTTACCGGCTTGTCCGCTGCGGCCTCAGGCTTTGCCTTGGACTTGGCAGCGGTCTTTTTTGCTTTTTCCGGTTTTTCATCCGCCGTTTCGGCGGCCTTGGCCTTGGTGGTGCGGGTCTTTTTTACCGGCTTGTCGGCGTCCGGCTCGGCTTTGGCCTTGCGGGTCGTCTTTTTTACCGCCTTTTCCACGGCGCCCTTGACGGTGGATTTTTTGGCGGTCTTTTTTGCCGGTTTGTCCGCGCTGTCCTCTGCTGCCTTGCGGGTGCGCTTTGTGGGCACCTCAAAGTACAAAGTGCTCATGGGCGGCAGGGTAACGGTGATGCTCTGCTCAAAGCCGTGCTGCGGCTTTTTGTGGGTGCGCAGCGGCTTGTTGTGCACAGTGCCGGAGCCGCCGAAAGCGGCATCATCGCTGTTCAGAATTTCCTTGTAGGTGCCGGACACCGGTGCGCCGAGGGTGTAGCCCTCGCGCAGGACGGGGTTGAAGTTGCAGATGACAAGGATCTGCTTACCGGCGGCGTCCTTGCGCAGGAAGGCGATGACGCTCTGCTGCGAGTCGTCCGGTACGATCCACTGGAAGCCCTCCCAGCTGTAATCGATCTGCCAGAGGGCGGGGTGCTCTTTATAGAAGGCGTTCAGGGTGCGGACGTAGTTCTGCAGTTCAGCGTGCTTATCATAGTCCAGCAGCATCCAGTCCAGCTGCTTTGCCTCGTTCCACTCGGCAAACTGGCCGAACTCCTGTCCCATGAACAGCAGCTTCTTGCCGGGGTGTGCCATCATATAGCCGAAGAAGGTGCGCAGGTTGGCAAACTTGTCGTCATACTCGCCGGGCATCTTGTTCAGCAGGCTGCCCTTGCCGTGCACCACTTCATCGTGGCTGATGGGCAGGACAAAGTTCTCACTGAAAGCGTAGAAGAAGCTGAAAGTCACCTTGTTGTGGTTGCCGGAGCGGAACAGCGGGTCGGTCTTCATGTAGCTGAGCATATCGTTCATCCAGCCCATGTTCCACTTGAAGTTGAAGCCTAAACCGCCGTCCGAAGCGGGCTTTGTGACCATGGGCCACGCGGTAGACTCCTCGGCGATCATGTACTTGTGGGGGTGACGGCCCAGCACGGTGTTGTTCAGCTTGCGCAGGAAAGCGATGGCTTCCAGGTTCTCCTTGCCGCCGTCCTTATTGGGCTCCCATTCGCCCTGCTTGCGGTTGTAATCCAGATACAGCATGGAG
>OHYA01000872.1_pt1 | contig 11130 bp, 10 predicted proteins | sample 1580051 | NCBI WGS metagenome assembly OHYA01 (sample SAMEA3882554, study PRJEB24775) | human gut metagenome | biome: human-associated habitat; feature: intestine environment; material: feces | place: Netherlands | collected 2009/2010 | reverse complement strand
CGTATACGAACACGAGTGACCAACAGACCGGAGATACCATGTTCCAATGCGGCCTGCTCTGGGCGAAGGAAACCGGAGATGGCTATGAAACGGTTGACGTCTATGCGAAGGATGATGTGGATTATGATAGTTACTATGGACAGAATTATCGTATTTCCAATGTACCGCTTTATTACTATAACGGAAAAAGTGCAGAGGAGAAAAATCATCTGATCCGGGTTCAGCCGGGTGAAACAAGAACGGTCACTTTGGCATTCCTTGTAACGGAGGATGAGCTGCCGTATCTGTATCTTGATCTTTTCTCCGGAAATGACGACTATACACAATTTAGTCAATCAGCATTGCTGTATGGATATGTAGATATTCGTCAGTAGTTTGAATTGTTATACGGAAAAATATGTGGAAGTTGAAAACGCTGTATGCAGGAATGTATACAGCGTTTTTGTTATAAAGCTTGAAAGTGACAAAACTGTCACTTAGTTTGTCACGCCCCCGTAATATATGTCTGATATAGTGTAGATATATTCATCAGATAATTGCAAAACATATACAATTACTTGGGTCATATATTTTTATCTGGATTCATTCTACATATACGATATGTTTGGAGTTTAGAAGTTCTTAATGTTCTATAAATATGCAAGCCATGTTTGGACACGATGTCCAAACAAACCGACACTGAGCCATGGATGGCGAATTGGCGGTGGTGGCGTAGCTTGCGAATATGTAGATTAGAACATTTAGAACTTCTTAGCTCCAATACATTGTATATAGAATGAACCAGATAAAAATATATGTTAATAAATTTTATGTTTTGCAATTATTTGAATAAATACAAACAACGGGGGAGCGATATGGAAAACTACACCAAACTTTCAATCAAATATCTAAAGTTTCAGAAAAAGCGAACCATCCTGACGATCCTAGGTGTCGCTTTAGCGTCAGGAATTCTGTTCGTGATATTAACCTTGTATTTCAGTAACTTCATCAATACCCGCGATGCACTTCGCAAGCAGGCAGATTACGAGATCGTGCTTCTGCCGGAGCAAAATCAGGATGTCTCGGCATTGCTCAAACAGGACTTCGTGAAGACGGCGTATCGTGGAAAATACTACGATTATTATTCGAACTCCTATATTGAAAATGCAATCTACATTAATGTGAAAAATCCTTACCGGTTGGACGCGAATGTGGAAACGATCGAGCAGACCTACGGTGTGAAGGCGCAATTAAACCAACAGCTCGCATCCTACTATCTGCAGGGCGACACCGGAAATGATACATACATTATTCTTCTGATGTTCCTGCTTTTGTCGTTCGTGATCGCAGTCATCGGAGTTGGAATCATCCGGACAACGATCCAGTTGAATACGATGGAACAGATCAAAGATTATGGAATCCTGCGTTGTATCGGAGCAACACAGGGACAGTTAAAAAGTGTGATATTCCGAATGGGATGCATGCAGGAGCTGCTTGGAATCCTTGGTGGAGTCGTGATCGGATTCCCAATTGCATATCTGGTTGGCTTATCCATGAATATCAAGGTTCGCCCGCATGTGCTTCCATTTCTGTATGTGCTGATTGTCTTTATCGGAGATCTGTTCTTCGTTATGGATGAGAATGGAAAACTCGTAAAGAAGATTTCGCCGATCGAGGCGGTGCGCGGGCAGACAAGCGGAACACGGAAGGTTAAGGCACGTAAGCAAAGCATTTTCGGAAAGATCTTCGGCGTGCAGGGCGATTATGCATACAAGAATCTGATGAGCAATAAGCGTCGGTTCTTAAAGACGATTGCAACATTTGCGTTATCAATCGCGGCATTTATCACGATCGCGACAATCTTCACTTCGTTTGTACAGATGCAGAAGCAGATTGCACCTTCTTACGGAGAGTATCAGGTGTATTTCTTCAACGAGGCAAATGATGAAGAGACCATAGATGCAGTGAAATCAGTACTCCCAAACGAAGAGACACTCACAGACATTGCACAGAACAAAGAAGTGAAGGATGTGAAAGCAGTATATGCAGCGACTATGAAGGCTGCGGACTTCGAAGAATTCCGGACACATTTCACAGAGGATTTCCGGCAGGAAACGTTGGAGGGACAGATCGTTGAACGATTGGAAACAGGTGAGAAATATAAAGACAGTGCATCACCGGTGGATCGTGTGAGCGTGATTGGATATGGAGAGGAAGAGTATCAGAAATATGCGTCATATCTGGTCGAAGGAACGCTGGATGTCGATGAGAACGGAATTGTGCTTGTACAGAATGTGGAAGCAACGTTGGATGAAGGCATGGATGATGAATCCTATGATGCGATTGATCTGATTGCATCAACGGTGGAATATCCGGCGACGGATTATAAGCTTGGTGATACGATTAAGCTTTCGTGGGGGAATGACAAGAAGGTATATGAGATTCAGGGCATTGTCCGGATCGATAAGGATAAATTACAGACGCAGGGATTTGTAAAATGTATTGTACCGCTGACGAACTATTTCCGGATGACCGGACTTGAAAAATCGGATTCCACAGGTGTGAAATGTAAGCTTCGTTCGGACAATATCTCCGCTTCGCTGACATCGAAGCTGGTGAACGTGCTGGATAACTCAATGGGAGATTACTCGTATCCGGATGCCATTTATTCCGGGGCATTGTTTAGTACATCCATCAGCGCAATCAAATATATTCTTGCATTTGTGATTGTGATTTTATGTGTGAGTTCTCTGAATATCATCAATACGACAGCGAGCAATCTTTATCTGCGGCGGCAGGAATTCGCACAGCTTCGCGCAATCGGCGTATCGGTGCGGGAGCTTCGGAAGATGGTAATGCTCGAAGGTGTGATCTCCGTTATCTGTGCGAATGTGGTTGGTGATGTGCTTGGATTTGCAGTTATGATGCCGCTTGCGAAAGCAGCGCTGGTGTTGTTCATGGTGAAACTTACTTTCCCGATTATCGGTGCGGTGATTGGATTTGTGCTTTCCGTACTTGTAATGTGTGGATCCATCTATATACCGATGAAGCGGATGACAAACCGGATCGCGGATGATCTGAACGCAGCCGGGGATTGATTTGGAGTTTGGTTGAAGCTGGATTTAGACAGGATTGGGACTGAATTGGGGCAAAAAGCCAAAATAGAGGAAAATCCCCCAATGCAAAGAAGAAAGAAGCAAGCTGGATTGGGGAAAAAGCTGAAAAACAGAATATTTGCTCCAACGGGAAGAAGGAAGAAGCAAGCTGGATTGGGGGAAAGAGATAGAAAACAGGATATTTGCTCCAACAGGAAGAAAAGAAGAGAAAAACAGGTAGGAGTAAAGAAACAGAAAAAAGAAGAATTGCTCCAACAGAAAGAAATAAAATAACAAAAATAAAGATATCAGGAGGGAAATCAACATGGATATTGTAAAGATGGAACATGTCACGAAGATATATGGAAGCGGAGACACACGGGTTTGGGCGCTCGATGATGTGAATCTGACCGTGCAAAAAGGAGAAAGTCTGGCAGTGGTCGGAGCGTCTGGCTCCGGCAAGTCCACACTGCTGCATGTCATGGGCGGTGTCGACACGGTTACGAATGGAAAAGTAATCGTGGACGACCGGGATATCACAACATTGAAGGATGAGGAAATGTCGGTGTTCCGCCGGAGAAAAATCGGATTTGTATTTCAGTCGTATCATCTGATTCCAGTTCTGACTGTGGAGGAGAATATTCAGATGCCGATTCTGTTGGATCATAAGAAACCGGATCGGGAGTACATCGACCATGTCATTGAGATGCTTGGTTTGAAAGACAGACGGAAGCATCTGCCAAACCAGTTGTCCGGCGGACAGCAACAGCGCGCGGCAATCGCGCGGGCACTTGCAAACCGCCCGTCTCTGATTCTTGCCGATGAGCCGACCGGAGCACTTGATTCTACAAATGGAAATGAAGTTATGGCGCTGCTGCAGGACTCTGTAAAGAAGCTGAATCAGACCCTTGTGCTGATCACACATAACATCGATCTTGCCAGAGAGGCAGACCGCATCGTGCGGATCACAGATGGTAAGCTGACCGAGGAGTGAGCAGGAAAACGATAGGTTGTTAGAAAGACGGACTTAGATAGGTGAAGAGAACTTTGTGAGATGCCTAAAAGACAGGGAAAAACAGGGCAGAATTAAAGGAGAGAAAATGATGGCAAATAAGTCAGGATGGAAAAATCAACAAAGCAAACATCAAAGAAGAAATCACCATTTAAGAGAGATTATCCTTGCTATTCTGGTGGTTTTGAGTGTAGCTGCAACTGTATGTCCGTATTCCGCACAGGCGGCGACACCGAAGGTATTGGTTTCCGGTTACAAAGTATCAGCCGCGACGATCTATTCCGGAGATAATTTTAATCTGACTCTGGAGATTCTGAATACTTCCAAGAACAAAGTCAAAAATATGAAAGTGACAGTCGCTTCGGAAGGTGGCGAGATCATCCCGGTTACTGGAACAGGAAGTGCTTATGTGGCAGAGATTGCTGGAAATGAAACCAGTGAGCAGACATTTTCCATGCAGGCGGCAGCGGGACTTGCAGAGAAGACGTACAAGCTTTCTGTGAAGATGGGGTACGAGAATACTTCCGGCGAGGCATTTGAGATGGAGGATACGTTGTATCTGCCAGTATATCTGAAGCAGCGCATATCTGTGACAGATGTTATGACAGATGATGCGAAGGTCGGTGACGAGGTGGAGATTACCGCGCAGGTCAACAACCTCGGCGAGGGCATGCTCTACAATGTAAATGCCCGCGTGGAAGGAAAACACGTGGAGAAGCAGGAGACATACATCGGCAATATTGACACAGGAAAAAGCGGCAACGTAGATCTTCTGGCAAAGGCAGTCATGGTAACTGATTTTGAAGAGATGGCAAAACCGGAGGATTGGATCATTGTGACCTACGAAGACCGGAATGGCAATAAGCACGAAGAAAAAGTGGATGTATCCTTCTACATTGAGACGGTCGATTACGAAGATCTGGAGGTCTTGAAGGAAGCACCGGAGAAGACCGGACCTGTCACATGGCAGATTCTCCTGATTTGCGCCTGCGTGCTTGCAGTCGGTGTATTCGTGGGTGTAACTATTAACAAAAAACGTTCACGATAAGGTGAAATGGAGAAATCGCAAATCCCCAAAAGTGTAAATTGAGTTGTTCAGAAATACATATTCTAAAGCAGACCATTGAAGCACGCTGGCACTTAGCGAACGGCAAACTTGTTTGACGTGAGTTTAGTACCATTGCGTGATGAAGTGAGCGAGAGTGTGTCTGCATAGAATTGTATTTCTGAACAACTCACGATAAACTATATGGATTTGCGAAAAGGAGGAATCCATGAAATTTATCATGCATTTAACAATTCAAAATATCAAGCGTAGAAGGGTGCGAACCATCCTGACTCTCCTTGGCGTGATGATCGGTGTGGTAGCAGTTGTCTCTTTGCTGTCGCTCGGAATGGGCGTGAAGCGGGAACTCCTGCAAGGCTATGGTGATGATGCTTCGATTCGGCAGATCACCGTGCAGACACCGGAGAACAACCAGAACAAGAAAATGCTTCTGACCGACCATACCATAGAGAAGCTTGCAAAGCTCGACAAGGTTGCGAATGTCTATCCGCGCTATGAAGTATTTACGAATATTCAGGTCGGTCAATATACCGCGTATACGAATCTGGTTGGTATCCCATCGGAGCAGTTATCAGCAATCGCGCTGACCGATACATCCAGCCTGTCGGAGCATGTGCGGAAACCAGAGCTGGTGATCGGAAATGCGCTGGGTTACATGTTCTTCCACGAAGGATCTATGACCAGCTACCAAGACGGAAAAGGCGACCTGAACGCATGGATTGGCGAGAAGGCGAAGGTTTCACTGGGACTTGATGAAAATGGAATCACAGATCGGCTGACGATCGCGGGAGTGATGCAGGGGGACGCAGACGAGTTCAGTGAGCAGTCGCAGAGCATTTATTGCGATATTGATGTGCTGCGCGCATATCTGAAGAAACATGCAGCACAGGGAAATGTGCTTGGGCAAGAACGGAAATGCATACACCTCGTGGGTGTATTCAAGCGTGGTTGTCGAAGTCGGTAAGATGGAAGACGTTGAGTTTGTTGTCAAGAAATTACAGGATATGGGATATCAGACAACGAATATGAAGGAGTACCGTGATACAGCGATGCGTACAGTACGAATGCTGGAGTTGTTGCTGGGTGGCATCGGACTTATTTCGTTCCTTGTTGCAGCAATCGGTATCAGCAACACAATGACAACCGCTGTTTATGACCGGGTTGCGGAGATTGGAACATTGAAGGTACTCGGCTGTGAGAAGCGGGAATTGATGGCAATGATCTTGCTGGAAGCAGGTATTTACGGACTTGTTGGTGGTGCGTGTGGCGTGGTATTGTCACTGCTTTTTGGGAAGATTATCAACCGAATCGCAGTATCTGTATTGCTTTTAGAAGCAGGTACGAAGATTGCTGTGATTACGCCAAAGCTTGCATTATCAGCAGTCGGAATGGCGATGCTGCTTGGAACAATTGCAGGTTATTTCCCATCACGATGGGCGGCAAAGCTTTCACCGCTTACAGCGATGCGGAGAGATTGATAAATAAGAAATGTGACGTATCATCTGAAATGGTGGTGCGTCTTTTTCATATTGATGGTATAATAAGCGTAAGAATACCAAGTAATATAGAAGGAATCGGGGATTATGGCACATAAGATATTGATGGTGGAGGACGATTTTGCCCTCGCAATGGGAACGGAATATGCGCTTACTTCGGAAGGCTATGCGGTGGCAACCGCAGGAAATCTGGCACAGGCACGTGAAAAATTCGACGATAGCATCGACCTTGTGCTGTTGGATGTGATGCTGCCGGATGGAACTGGATTTGAGTTTTGCAAGTAACTTCGGGAGAAGAACAGCGATGTCCCGATTATATTTCTGACGGCGGTTGCAGAGGAAGCAAATATTGTTCAAGGGCTGGAGATTGGGGCGGATGATTATGTGACGAAACCGTATCGTGTGAAGGAATTGCTGGCGCGGGTAGCAGTGAATATCCGGCGTTATACGCAGGCACGGCAGACGAGTCAAGAAAATAGCAATCGTGTTGTGACATTTGGAAATACGGCCTTCGACGGCGAAGCATTTGTTCTGACACAGCATGGAGAGAAGCTTGATTGTACGACGAGCGAGCTGCGGTTGTTGCGATTTTTATTGCAGCATCGTGGACAGGTGATCAGTCGGAGTGCGATCATGGAACAGATCTATGATATTGATGGAGAGTTTTTCGAGGACAATACACTTTCGGTCTATATCAAACGGCTTCGACAGAAATTAGGGGAAGATGGAGCTTATATTGAGACGGTGCGTAGAATGGGGTACCGGTTCCGGAAGTGATCGCGAGTATACATGTGGATGATTGAGTTCGGAAGCGATTGTAAAAATATAAATATGCAGGCAAAAAGTTACGAATTACAACAATTTCATAAACGATTTTTCATATACGGCGGAATTGCGTACATTTTTTACGTTGTTTTTGCTGCATTGGTTTTGTGGCTGCGCGGCTGGCAGTTGTGGGTGACGCTGTTACTTGGCTGTCTGCTGCTTGGAAGTGCTTATGTGGCAGGGCGTCGTTCGATCGGCACTGTGAGCCGGGAGTTGCGGGCAATCGTCGAGATCATGAATCAGATTCTCGAAGCACCGGAGCAGGTTCCGGCAGAACCATATAAGCAGGGCGAGCTTGGAGAACTATATACGAATCTGTACAAGCTGGTGCAGGCGTTAAAGGAGAGTAACCGCAAAGAGCAGGAGGAGAAGATCTTTCTGCGGGATATCATGTCGGATATTTCCCATCAGTTGAAGACACCGCTTGCATCGCTCACGGTATTCCTGGATCTTCTGTATGATGGACGAGTGCCGGATGCAGGCAAACAGAAGCAGATGCTTTTGGAATCGAAGAATCAGGTCAGCCGTATGGAATGGATGGTGCTGTCCATGTTGAAGCTTGCGCGTATCGAGGCGGGCGCAATCCAGTTTGAGAAGCATCCATGCAGTCTATATGCGATTGTGGCGCAGGCGAAGGAGAGTGTTGCATATCTGACGGAAAAACGCGGCCAGCAGATTGATGTGCAGATCGATGAGAAACAGATGCTTGTTTGCGATGGAGACTGGCTGACGGAAGCAATCATCAACCTGTTGAAAAATGCATCAGACTATTCCAGCGAGCAGACGACGATCCATATCTGGACGGAAGACAATCCGATGTACACGCGCATTTATGTGAAGGATGAGGGCTGCGGCATCGCGGAGTCTGAACTGAAAAATATATTCAAACGCTTCTATCGTATCAACAAAGCGGTCAATCCGAACAGTGTCGGAATCGGTCTTTCCCTGACGAAATCCATCGTCGAGGGCATGGGTGGTAAGATCTCGGTACGAAGCGAGCTTGGCTGCTATACGCAGTTTATTCTGACGTTTGTGCATACATAAATATGTTTGAGGGTATGTGGTAAGCATAGACAGATTTAACAGAAAACATTTGAGTTATTCCAATCAAAGTGTTACACTCATAGAGAAGTATTGTTGAAAAGCAAATAAATGAGGTGTAGATATGGAACAGACAGGCGGAAAGTGGATGTCTCTGATCGGGGCATACATGATCGTAAAGGGAATTGTCAATCTGATATTGGGATTTTCGGTTGGAAATATTGTGACGCTGCTAATCAGTGGTGTACTCGCATTCCTGATCATCAAGGGCGTGCCATATATGAATTATGTGACCGGCGCGTATCTGGCGTTGATGAGCGTGATACATATCATCCCGAATATTCAGGGACATCATTGGTTTTATCTGGCAGAGGGTATTATTGATCTGATTGCAGCAGTTGTGCTGTTCACAAGCGGAAGAACCAAAGAATCATAAAGCGAAAATAAAAACATGGAGGGAGCGAAAGTCCAGCCATGTTTTTCATTTATATAAAAATGGAGTGAACGTAAAATGAACGAACGATTAGACAAACAGATGGATTTCATCCGGGAGATTGACAAAGAGAAATTTATTACCCGGATGACGAAGTTAACTGATGGAAAGCGTCGGGAAAATGATGCAGAACACGCATGGCATATGGCAATTATGACGATTCTGCTTTCCGAATATGCAAATGAGAAGATTGACGTGCTGCGGACAGTCACGATGCTCTTAATCCACGATCTGGTGGAAATCGATGCGGGCGACACTTACGCCTATGATGAGGAAGGCAAGAAGACGCAGGAAGCGCGGGAGAAGAAAGCGGCAGACCGCATCTACAATCTGCTTCCAGCGGATCAGGCGAAGAAACTGTATGATATCTGGCTGGAGTTCGAGGCGAAGGAGACGCCGGAAGCGAAGTTTGCACGCGCGATGGATAACCTGCAGCCGATGATGCTCACTGCAAGTACAGGTGGCTTTGACTGGAAAGACCGGGGCGTGCGTGCGGAACAGGTAATGAAGCGCAACGAGATCACGCCGGAAGGTTCGAAGACGTTGTGGGATTATGCATACGATAATTTCCTGAAGCCGAATATTGAAAATGGAAATCTACAGTAATGGAGGCGAAACATCGTGTCCGGAGAGACGAAAAGTAAGAAAAAATATGAGATTGATATGTGCAACGGTGCCATCCTGCCGAAGCTGCTGGCGTTCACGCTGCCACTGATGTGTTCGAGCGTGCTGCAGCTTTTATTCAATGCGGCTGATATCATCGTTGTTGGAAACTTTGCAGGGGATACGGCGCTTGCAGCAGTCGGAAGCAACACAGCGCTCATCAATCTGTTGACGAACTTTTTCCTGGGACTGTCAATTGGTGCAAATGTACTGGTGGCGCGGTTCTATGGTGCGAAGGCAGAGGAAGATGTCAGCGATACCGTACATACGGCGATGCTTTTGAGTGTTTTCAGCGGCATCATTCTGACTGTGATCGGTTGTATCGGAGCGAGACAGATTCTGATCTGGATGCAGACACCAGAGGATGTACTTCCGCTTGCGACAACATATCTGCGCATTTATTTTATAGGTATGACATCCATGATGGTATATAACTTCGGCAGTGCCATCCTGCGTGCGGTTGGAGATACGAAACGACCACTTTACTACCTGTCGGCGGCAGGTGTTATCAATATTGGACTGAACCTGCTTTTTGTAATCGTGTTCCGTATGAGCGTGGCAGGTGTTGCACTGGCGACGGTTATTTCTGAGACGATCTCTGCCAGTCTGGTCATCCGCTGTATGATGAAGGAGAAGGGCAGTATCCGTCTGACGCCATCAAAGCTTCGCATTCATCCGAAGCGGTTTGCAGAGATTCTGCGGATCGGACTCCCGGCGAGTCTGCAGGGCGTGATTTTTGCGATATCAAATGTCATTATCCAGTCGTCTGTCAATTCTTTTGGATCGACGGTCGTTGCCGGGAATTCTGCGGCTAGCAATATCGAGGGCTTTGTGTATGTATCGATGAACTCATTTTATCAGGGTACGATCAGCTTCACGAGCCAGAATGTCGGCGCGGGCAAATACGAGCGTGTGAATAAAATTTTATTTACGGCACAGGCATGTGTGATCGTGACTGGACTGGTGCTTGGCAATCTGGCGGTATTCTTCGGACCGGATCTGCTTGGATTTTATACGAGAAGTGCGGCTGTGAAAGCGGCTGGTATGAATCGTCTGAAGATTATATGTACAGTTTATGCGCTGTGTGGTATTATGGATGTCATGGTTGGCTCGCTGCGCGGACTTGGATATTCCGTGATGCCGACGATCGTATCTCTGATTGGTGCGTGCGGACTCCGACTGTTGTGGATATTTACATTTTTCCGCATATACGAGCAGTTCCATACACCGCAGTCGCTGTATCTGACCTATCCGGTAAGCTGGATCATCACGATCTGCGCACACGTGGTCTGCTTTGTGATTGTGCGTCGTAGGATAAGCAGGCGGTTGAAGACACAGAGCATGGCACAGTAACGCACAAACATATTTGGCATGCGGTATTCGATGATGCAGATCATGCGGATGGTACATGTTGTATGCAGAAAATAATTCTGGGAATAAATAAGGTATAAATTTTAATA
>OHYA01000860.1_pt1 | contig 11349 bp, 7 predicted proteins | sample 1580051 | NCBI WGS metagenome assembly OHYA01 (sample SAMEA3882554, study PRJEB24775) | human gut metagenome | biome: human-associated habitat; feature: intestine environment; material: feces | place: Netherlands | collected 2009/2010 | reverse complement strand
CGGATGAGCCAGGAGGGGGAGACGGCCGCCGATCTCGTGAACAGCGAGAGCCGGGAGGAGCTGGCCCGCATCCTGCGGGATTACGGCGAGGAGCCCTTCGCCTGGCAGATTGCGGGCAGGATCGTGGAAGCCCGGGAAACTGCCCCCATTGAAACGACATTGCAGCTGGCGGATATCGTGGCCAGCGCCATGCCCCCGGCGGAGCGCCGGAAGAACAAAAACCCCTCCCGCCGCACCTTCCAGGCACTGCGCATTGCGGTAAACCATGAGCTGGACGCACTGGAAGAGGGGCTGGACACCATTTTTGCGCATCTCGCACCGGGTGGAAGACTTTGCGTGATCACCTTCCACTCGCTGGAGGACCGGCTGGTTAAGAACAAGTTCCGCCGCTGGTCTACCGCCTGCACCTGCCCGCCGGAGTTCCCGGTGTGCGTCTGCGGCGGCAAGGCCAAGGCAAAGCTGATCACACGCAAACCCATTGAAGCCAACACGCAGGAGCTGGAAGAGAACCGGCGCAGCCGCTCGGCCCACCTGCGGGTTTTGGAAAAGATCTGAGGGCGGCACAGCCCCGGAGATGTGAGGAGGAGATCACCATGGGTCAGGCAGCATACGATATGACAGAGGTCCGGCGCAGAAGAGCGCCGCAGGCACAGCCCAAAGTCCCGCTGCGGGTAGAAAAGGGCGGCAAAAAGCGGCTGAACCCCGTGCGGGCCGCTATGCAGCACGCGCTGCAGCTGGTGGGCGCGGCTTTGCTGGTGGGCTTTGCGGTGAGCCTGCTGTGGAGCGAGGCACAGCTGGTGGAGCTGAATTCTCAGATCCAGAGCGCCAAGGCAGAGCTTGTGAGCGAGCAGAGCCAGTATACATACTACAACAGTGCCCTGAACAGCCGCACCAACATCACAAGTGTTGAGGAGACCGCCACACGCCTGGGGCTGATGAAGATCGACCAGAGCCAGATTACCTACATCCGGCTGGATGAGGGCAGCGTTCTGGTGCGCAAGGCATCCGCTGTGCGGCAGTGGTCGGATCTGCTCCACGATGGGGCAATGACCATTCTTGCCTCTGTCAGAACGGCAAAATAAACCAAACAACGAAAAGCGTGCGGCAGCGCACGCTTTTTCGGTTTTCTTCGGGAGTACGCAATGCAAACACCATCCTCCAATCCCAAAAAGAACAGTGCCCGCCGCCGCAGTGCGGACCCACACGCACGGCTCAGTGCCCGGCTGCGCCATATCAGCTTTGGTGCCGCCGTGCTTCTTGTGGTGGTCGCCGCGCTGACCGTGATCTACAGCCTGTACAAGATCCAGATCCGCGACGGTGCCACCTACCGCCAGTACGCCGCCGAGCAGCAGCTGCTGGACAGCACCATTCAGGCCACCCGCGGTGAGATCTACGACACCAGCGGCATCACGCTGGCTTCCACCAGCGTGGTCTGGACCATCTGGGCCGACCCCTCCTACAGCACGGCCCTGTATACCACCACCACCGATCAGGACACCAAGGCGGAGACCCGCACCATCGATGAGGCCGCCATGAAGGAGGTCTGCACTCAGATCACCCTGCGCCTGCTTTCGGGCGACGGTGAGAGTCTGGACAGCGTGGACACCGCTTCGGCAGAGTACCAGACCCAGTATCAGGCGGTCTGCGATGCCCTCTCCCAAAACGAAAGCTCCTATCAGGTGCTGGCCACCAAGGTCAACAACGCCATCAAGCTCTCCATTGAAGAATACGTCAAGACCTACAACAAGGCCCACAGCAAGAGCGGAACATCCGCCGGTGCGCTGGAAAAGATCCTGGCCAAGCTGGGCCTGGGCCAGCAGGAGAGCGACGACGGCACCCCCACTGTCCGCAAGGGGCGGGTGTCGGTGTCGGCCTCCAAGGGCTTCCAGCGGGATTACCCCTACGGCCGCTTTGCCGCCGCCGTGCTGGGCTTCTGCAATGCGGATGGTCAGGGCGTGTACGGTCTGGAAAACTCCTATGAGTCCACGCTGGCCGGTGTGAATGGCCGCACCATCACCCTGCGCAACGCCTACGGCAATGCCATTGCCGATGAAAACGCCACCACCTACGCCGCCAAGGACGGCTCCAATCTGGTGCTCTCGCTGGACGTGAACATTCAGGAGGTGGTGGAGCGCTACCTGAACGAGGCCGTGGCGGCCAACACCGTTGAGAACCGCGGCTGCGCCATTGTGATGAATGTCAAGACCGGTGCCATCCTTGCCATGGCCTCCAAGCCGGACTTTGACCCAAATGACCCACAGGATTTCAGTGCCAATCTGGCCTACCTGACGGAGCAGGTGCAGGCTGAGCCGGAGCTGTACACCATCTACAAAAAAGACGAGAACGGCAACTACCTGCGGGACGAGAACGGCCAGAAGATCGCGGATGCGGAGGCTGACTACACCGGCACCTACCGGGATATCCAGTGGAAGAACAAGACCATCACCGAGCTGTACTACCCCGGAAGCGTGTTCAAGGTCATCACCGCCGCCATGGGTGTGGACAGCGGCAAGGCGACTTATTACACCACCCTGAACTGTTCCGGCGCGTACAGCGTGGCAAAGCAGACCTACCACTGCGCCGGCAGAAAGGCGCACGGGGCCCAGAATCTGGCCGAGGCCCTGCGCAACAGCTGCAACATCTACTTTGTCCAGCTGGGCCAGCGCGTGGGTTCCAGCCTGTTCTATGATTACTTTGATGCCTTCGGCTTTACCGAGCGCACCGGTGTGGACCTGCCCAATGAGACCAGCTTCATGCAGTATTACAGCAAGAGCCGTCTGGGCGAGGTGGAGCTGGCCTCCTCCGCTTTCGGTCAGGCCATGGCTGTGACCCCGCTGCAGGTGTGCACTGCCGTCTCGGCGGCAGTCAACGGCGGCTATCTGGTCACCCCCCATGTGGTGGACAAGATCACGGACCAGAACGGCAACGTGGTGCAGGAGATCGGCACCAACATCCGCCGTCAGGTCATCAGCGAGAGCGCCAGCGAGACCATCCGCCAGATCATGGAGTTTGAGGTGGGCGACGGCACCCAGGGCGGCGGCGGCAACGCCTACGTTGCAGGCTACCGCATCGGCGGCAAGTCCGGCACTTCCGAGCAGCTGAATATGCACCGCCGCGCCGACGGCGACTACAAGAAGGTGGCATCCTTTGCGGCTGTCCTGCCCGCCAACGACCCGGAGATCCTGGTCTATGTCATGCTGGACGACCCCAACAATGCCCGCACCGACTATTCCTCCATTCTGGCTGCTCCTGTGGTGGGCAACATCATCAGCGAGATCGCACCCTATCTGGGCATCGCCACCGACGGCGTGGACCGCAGCGGCACCACCGTCAAGGTGCCCAACCTGACGGGCAAGGAGTGGAGCAACGCGCAGGTGCAGCTGAACATCAAGGGCTTGAAGCATCACCTGGCCGAGAGCGAATCCGACCAGACCGCCGCCCTTGTTACCTATCAGTACCCCCGCGCGGGGGCAGAGGTGCCCTACGGCACCACCGTTTATCTGTATACCGATACCTATGAGGGCAAGCACGCCGAGGTGCCGGACGTGACCGGCAAGAGCGCGGACTTTGCCCGGCAGATGTTGAACGCCGCAGGGTTCAACTGCACAGTCGAAGGCTCCGGCACGGTCCAGAGCCAGAGTGAGGCACCCGGCTCCAGCGTCCAGCAGGGAACCATCGTACATCTGATCTGTGGATAAAGGGGAATGAGAGTATGGAAGCAATTGCAGCAAACATCCTGTTGGAGGGCCTGGCGGTCAACGCGCTGGCCCAGTGCGAGACCCCGGTCACGCTGGTGACCACCGACAGCCGTGAGGTCTGCCCCGGGTGCATCTTTGTGGCGTTCCCGGGCGAAAAATTCGACGGCCATGATTTTGCCGCCAAGGCGCTGGAAAACGGCGCGCTCTGCGTGGTGCTGAACCACCCCGTGGAAGGCGTGCCGGAGGAGAAGAGTGTGATCTGCCCGGACAGCTACCACGCCATGATGGTGCTGGGTGCCAATTATCGCAGTCAGTTCCACCCCAAAGTGGTGGGCGTGACCGGCAGCGTGGGCAAGACCACCACCAAGCAGATGACCTACGCCGCCATTGCAGGCTTTGGCAGTACCATCAAGACCGAGGGCAACCAGAACAATGAGCTGGGCCTGCCCCGCACCATGTTCCGCATCGGCAAAGAAACCCAGTACGCCGTGGTGGAGATGGGAATGAGCCACGCCGGAGAGATCGAGCGCCTGAGCAAGTGCGCCCGCCCGGATGTAGGCATCATCACCTGCATCGGTGTGTCCCACATCGGCAATCTGGGCAGTCAGGAGAACATCTGCAAGGCAAAGCTGGAGATCTGCGCCGGTCTGCCGGAGGGTGCTCCGCTGGTGCTGAACGGGGACGACCCCTTCCTGCGCAAGGCCGTCCTGCCCGACCATGTCCGTCCGGTCTGGTTCAGCCTGGGCGATGAGAACGCCGATGTCTGTGCCCTGTCCATCCAGCAGGATGAAAAGGGCATGAGCTTTGTGCTGGAGGATCACGAGGAGGGGACTTTCCTCGTAAAGATCCCCGCCATGGGCCGTCACAATGTGGCCAACGCACTGGCCGCCTACTGCGCCGCCACCCGTCTGGGGCTGAATGCCCGCCGGGTCATTGCCGGTCTGGCCGACTTTGAGCAGACCGGGATGCGCCAGAAGGTGGTGCACGCCAGAGGCGTGGATGTCATTGAGGATTGTTACAACGCCAACCCCGACAGCATGAAGGCCGCGCTGGCCATGTTCAGGGAGTATCCCTGCAAGCGCCGCTTTGCCCTGCTGGGCGATATGCTGGAGCTGGGCGATATCAGCCGCGCCGCCCACGAGGAGGTGGGCCGTCAGGCCGTGGAGAACAAGGTGGACTACCTCGTCACCTATGGCGAGCAGGCCAAGCGCATTGCCGTGGTGGCTGCTGCCAAGGGGCTGCCCACCCTCCATGCCGACACCTACGCTCAGGCCGCCGAGGCTCTGCTGAACAAAATGCAGCCCGGCGATGCCCTGCTGGTCAAGGCCAGCCGCGGCATGGCACTGGAAAAAGTGCTGGAGATCTTTTACAAGGAGTAACATCGAGCTATGATTCGTTTCGCCTTGATCGCCGCCTCAACGCTGGGGTTCTTCCTCACGGCGGCGCTCGGGAATCTGATGGCGCCGCTGCTGCGGGCGTTCCAGGGACGCTGGGATGAGCCCAAGGCCCGGCAGACACCATCACCCAAGCAGGAAGCGCCGGAGGAAGAGCCGGAGCGCCCGCCGCAGGCCCCCACCATGGGCGGGCTCTGCCTGATGGTGGGGGTGCTGGCTGCTGTGGGCGTGGGCTGGACAGCCGCCTGTGTGGCTCAGCCTGAGCTGCTGGGGGCCGAGAGCCTGTTCTCGGTCCGGCTGCTCACAGCGCTGCTGGGAGCTTTGCTCTTTGGCGGCGTGGGTCTGCTGGAGGATCTGGCTCGCATCCGCAGCCGTTCCGTGCTGGGCCTGCGGCGGCACACCCGCCTTGGGCTGGAAGCCGCTGCCGGTGCCGTGGTGCTGGTGCTGCTGGGAGCCAGAGGCTGCCTTGCAGCCGGGATCACCCTGCCGGGTGTGGGCTATGTCGATCTGGGCATTGCCGCCCCGCTGCTGTGGGAAGGGCTGCTGGTCGCACTGGCCGAGTGTGCCCGCATTGCCGATGGCATGGACGGCATCGTCTGCGGCACGTCCTTTGCGGCCATGCTGGGCCTGATGGGGGTGATGACCCTGCTGGGCTGGTTCCCGCTGGGCGTTCTGCCCGCCGCACTGGCCGGTTCCCTGATGGCATTCCTGCTCTGGAACTTCCCGCCCGCAAAGCTGCGGCTGGGCAGCGTGGGCAGCCTGTTTCTGGCCGGGATGCTGGGGTGCGTTCCCCTGTGCATCGGCTGGCCTGACCTCACCCTGCCGCTGGCCCTGCCCTTCTGGCTGGAGGGCGGCATGGTGGCCCTGCAGATCCTGGTCTGCAAGGCCAGCCGGGGCCGCAGGCAGCTGTTCCGCTCGGCACCGCTCCACCGCTGGCTGGAGCTGCGGGGCCAGAGCGCGGAACAGATCTTTTATACCTTTTGTGTCATTGCCATGCTGGGCGTGGCGCTGACCGTTCAGCTGGCAAAAATCAGTTAAGGAGGGGTGCAGTTTGGCAACACTCCGCAGAAAAAAAGCAGAGCCGTTTTCCGTCTTTCAGCGGGACCCCGGCCCCTGGCCGCCCATCCTGCTCAACTGGATGGCGACCCTGGCCATCATCATGGTGTTCGGGCTGGTCATGCTGTTCAGTGCAAGCTATACCACGGGCTATCTCCGCTTTGGGGACAGCTTCCATTACATCAAATCCCAGCTGCTCTGCACGGTGCTGGGCCTGGGCATGATGTTCCTGTTCTCCTATTTTGACCACCGCTTCCTGCGCAGAATGGTCAAGCTGGGCTATGTTGTCTGCCTGATCCTGCTGGTGCTGGTGCTGTTCAGCAGCCCCATCAACGGCTGCCGCCGGTGGATCAGCTTCGGCGGCCTGACCCTACAGGCCTCCGAGGTGGCAAAGTTTGAGATGATCCTGCTCACGGCAGATATCGCCGCCAGGACCCCGCAGGTCAAATTCGGCGAGATGCCCCTGCGCAAGTGGGTCCACCACAGCATCGTGGTGGAGCTCATCCGGCCCATCCTGTGGCTGGTGCCTGTCCTGATCCTGCTGGTGCTGGAGCCCCACATGTCGGGCATCCTGCTGACCACGGCCATCGTGGGCACCATCCTGCTGCTGGGCGGCAGCGGCGGCATCATTACCTGGGGCTGCGCCGGTGTTGCGCTGTTCCTGCTGGAGACTTTGCTGAAGCACGTGGACTCCATCGACTACCTGCAGAGCCGTCTGGATGGCTGGACGCAGGATCTTGACCGGATGACCAGCCAGACCAAGCAGAGCCTGTACGCCATCGGCTCAGGCGGTGCCACGGGGCTGGGCCTTGGCAACAGCATCGAAAAGCAGCTCTGGCTGCCGGAGAGCACCAACGACTTTATCTTCAGTGTCGTGTGCGAGGAACTGGGCTTCGTCGGCGCGGTGATCGTCATCGTGCTGTTCGTCCTCTTTCTGGTGCAGGGCTTCTGGATCGCCTTCCATGCCGAAAACCGGTTCTGTACGCTGGTGGGCATCGGCATCATGGCGCAGATCGCCTGGCAGGTGTTCTGCAACATTGCCGTTGTCACCAACACCCTGCCCAACACCGGCATTTCGCTGCCCTTCTTCTCCTCCGGCGGCACCAGTCTGATCCTGCTGCTGGCCGAGATGGGCGTTATGGTCAATATCGGACGCAACGGCGAACGGGCCCGTCTGGAACGGGAGGAAGCCCACGCCGAGCGGGAGCGCCAGCGCAAGGCAAAGACCATTGTGCTGGATACCGCACGCAGAGCGCAGACAGAACAGTAAGGAGGAACCAAGATGCGTGTACTCATTGCAGCCGGCGGCACTGCCGGCCACATCAACCCGGCTCTGGCCATTGCGGGAGCCATCAAAAAGGCCGACCCCACTGCCGAGATCCATTTTGCGGGCCGGAAGGAGGGCATGGAGTACCGTCTGGTCACACAGGCGGGCTATCCCTTCCATCACATCGAGATCACCGGCTTTCAGCGGAAGCTGAGCCTGAACAATATCAAGCGGAACATCATTACCCTGTGGAATCTGGCACTCTCCGGCCCCAAGGCCAAAAAGATGATGAAGGACATCCAGCCCGACCTGGTCATTGGCTGCGGCGGCTATGTGTCCGGCCCGGTGGTGCGCTGCGCCGCCAGACAGGGCATCAAGACCGCCCTGCATGAGCAGAACGCCTTTCCCGGTGTGACCAACAAGCTGCTGGCCCCGGATGTGGACATCGTGTTCGCCGCTGTGCCCGCCGCCGTGGAAAAGCTGGGCGCACCCGAAAAGACCATCGTGGTGGGCAACCCTGTCCGGCCTGAGGTGTTCACCCAGGCGAAGAACCGGGAAGCCATCCGTGCCGAACTGGGCGCAGGCGACCGCACCGTGATCCTTTCCTTCGGCGGCAGTCTGGGTGCCCGCCGTGTGAACGAGGTGGTGGCCGACCTCTGCGCCTGGGAGCAGAAGAACAAAAAGCCTGTCCTCCATCTCCATGCCACCGGCCAGTACGGCGTGCAGCTGTTTCAGGATCTGGAAAAGGAAAAGGGCTTTGCCCCCGGCGAGAGCCTTGTGGTGAAGGAATACATCAACAATATGCCCGAGCTGCTGGCCGCAGCGGACCTTGTCATCAGCCGTGCCGGTGCCCTGACACTGGCTGAGCTGGAGGCTGTGGGCCGTGCCGCCGTGCTCATCCCCAGCCCCAACGTGGCCGAGAACCACCAGTATTATAACGCCATGGAGCTGCAGAAGGCCGGCGCAGCTGTGGTCATTGAGGAAAAAGACCTGACCGGCGAAAAGCTGGTGCAGACCGTTTCCGGGATGCTGGTCCAGCCCGGCAAGCTGGCTGAGATGGGCCGCAATGCCCGGAGCCTGTCGGTGGACGACAGCCTGGACCGCATTGCGGATGCCCTGCTCAAGCTGGTCAAGACCCCGTAACGGAAGGAAAAAACAGAGGAAAGGAGGTGCAGCCGGATGCCGCAGAATGACCGGAACAGCCGGAACCGCAAGCGCCGCCGGGCCTACGATCAGGCCCGGGATGACCGGCGCGGCGGGCAGAGCACCCAGCGCCGCAGCAGCGCGGGTACTGGCAGTGACTTGGGGTACAGCGGGTACGCAGGATATTCCTCCGGCGGCCACCCCATCACGAACCCCAATTATGACCCCGATGCGCCCCGCCCCAGCCGGTATACGGAGCGCACGGTGAACTACAGCTCCTACCCGGACAACAGCATCACCTTTCCCACCGGCGGGCGGAGCAGCCAGAGCGGCGCACAGCGCCCCCGCAGCGGGCAGAACGGCCAGCGGCGCACCTCCGGGGGCAATCAGCGGAACCGCCGCCCGTCTGGCAGCCAGAGCCGGAACGCACCGCGCCGCCCGCAGAACGCCCAGAATCGCAGCGGCCAGCGGATGCGGCCGGTGCAGGGGCAGAACGCCCGGCGTGACCCCGTCCGGCGGGAGGGCAGAAAAAAGCGGAAGCTGACCCGGGCCGCCATCCGGCGGCGCAGGCTCATGCGGCGGCTCACGGCCCTTGTCATGCTGCTTTGCGTCATCGGCGCGGGGGTCTACCTCACCGTGACGATGCTGTTCAAGATCAGCTCTATTCAGGTGCAGACAGCGGACGGTGTGGTGCAGGAGGCCGGCGGCTATACCAGCGACCAGATCCTGCAGGCGCTGGATGTCCATCTGGAGGAGAATATCTTCAGTTTTGACCCCGGCAGCAAGGCCGCCGCGCTGGAAAAAGTGTTCCCCATGCTGGAGGATATCCGGGTGGAGCGGGATTACCCCGGCACCGTGGTGGTGCGGGTAACAGAAGCCCGGCCTGCCTGGGCCATGCAGACCTCCTCCGGCTGGCTGACCCTCTCGGGCGGCCTGAAGATCCTGGAGAAGGATTCTGCCCAGCCTGCCGGTCTGCCCACTCTGTACGGCGGCGAACCGGTCTCTGCCGAGCCCGGCGAACAGCTGATCTTTGCGGCGGAGCCCAAGGCCGACAGCACCCCGGACAGCGCCGCCGACAGCAGCGCCTCCGGCACTGTTGAGGAGGAGGCGGACCAGCGGCTGGAAAGCCTGAACACCCTGCTGGCCGCGCTGGATGCCGCAGGCATGAGCGCCGACGTGACCCGCATCGAGTTTGCGGATGTGGACGAGATGGCCTTCCTCTATCAGGACCGCATCAGCGTCTGGCTGGGCACCCTGAACGAGCTGGAATATAAGCTCAAGCTGGCAAAGCACGTCCTGCTGAATGAGGACGGCAAGGGCTGTGCCGCGACCGACACCGGAAAGTTGGACTTCACCCATATCAGCATGTCCAGCACCCGCAAGTTCACCTTTGCACAGGGCGAGCCGGAGCTGCCCTCCGGCTACATCTTGCCTGAACCGGTGGAGGAAACACCCGCCGAAGAAGGTGTGACCGGTGAAACGGCAGAAGGCACGGCCACAGACGACACTGCCCCGGCAGAGGGCGAAGCCGCTGCAGATGCCGCTGCCGAAACACCAACGGATACCGCCGCGGCCCCGGCAGGACCCGAAGCCGGACCGACGGCACAGCCGACCCCCGCCGAAGGAACGACCCCGGCGGCGGGCGATGCAAACCAAACCCAAACGACCCAATGAGGAGCGTGTAATGTTATGAAGCTGGAACAATTACTGGAAGGCGTGCCCTTTACGCTGGTGCAGGGCAGCCTGGATACCGAAGTGCAGGACATCATCTACGACAGCCGGAAGGCGGCCCCGGGCCTTGCCTTTGTCTGCATCGTGGGCACCCAGCGTGACAGCCACGAGTTTGCCGCGGACTGCGCCGCCAAGGGCGTGAGCGTGCTGGTCATCCAGCATGACATCGACCTTTCTGCCATGCCCGGTGTGACCGTGGTCAAGGTGGAGAGCAGCCGCTATGCCATGGCGCTGATGAGCGGCAACCTCTTTGGCAACCCCTCCCGCCAGATGACCATGATCGGCGTGACCGGTACCAAGGGCAAGACCACCACCACCCACATGATCAAGAGCGTGCTGGAAGCTGCCGGGAAAAAAGTCGGCATGATCGGCACCAACGGCATCTATTTCATGGGCCGTCATCAGGAGACCGCCAACACCACCCCTGAGAGCTACGAGCTGCAAAAGACCTTCCGCCAGTTTCTGGACGCAGGCTGTGATGTGGCCCTGATGGAGGTGTCCAGCCAGGGCCTGATGATGGACCGTGTGGCGGGTGTGCACTATGATATCGGTGTGTTCACCAACCTCTCCCCCGACCACATCGGCCCCGGTGAGCACAAGACCTTTGAGGAGTACCGCAGCTGGAAGGGGCAGCTCTTCCGGCGGTGTGATGTGGGTGTTGTGAACATCGATGACGAGAACACCGAAGCCCTGCTGGAAGGCCACACCTGCAAGCTGGTGACCTATGGCCGCAGTGAAAAGGCCGACTACCGCGCCGAGGGCTGTGAGCTGCTGCGCACCCACGATTTTCTGGGCGTGGCGTTCCACGTCTCCGGCAGAGACAATATGGATGTCAGGGTGAACATGCCCGGCGAGTTCAGCGTCTACAATGCGCTGGCCGCCCTGGCTGTGGGCAAGGTGCTGGGCCTGCCCGATGCCGCCATCCATGAGGGTCTGGGCAAGTGCGTGGTCAAGGGCCGCGTGGAGCTGGTGCCCATCAGCAAAAAGTTCACCATCCTGCTGGACTACGCCCACAACGAGGTGTCCACCGAGAGCCTGCTCACCACCCTGCGGGCCTACA
>OHYA01000853.1_pt1 | contig 11461 bp, 10 predicted proteins | sample 1580051 | NCBI WGS metagenome assembly OHYA01 (sample SAMEA3882554, study PRJEB24775) | human gut metagenome | biome: human-associated habitat; feature: intestine environment; material: feces | place: Netherlands | collected 2009/2010 | reverse complement strand
TCCGCAGCTTCTGGAGATACGTGACCAATAGCAATACCACGAGTTGCTCCTGAGAAACGACCATCAGTAATCAGAGCAACATCCTTGCCAAGACCGCGGCCTACAATCTTAGAGGTTGGCGCTAACATCTCTGGCATACCAGGACCACCCTGAGGACCCTCGTAACGAATGACAACAACATGGCCCTTCTTAACTGTTCCATTATCAATCAATTCAAGAGCTTGAGCTTGTGAATCGCAACAAATAGCCTTACCACGGAAAGTTTTAACGGATGGATCTACACCACCAACCTTGATAACAGACCCATCCTGAGCAATATTTCCATAAAGGATAGACAAACCGCCAACCGGTAAAATAGGTTGCTCGATTGGATGGATAATTTCTTCATTTTTGATTTTAGCACCAGCTACATTTTCTTTTAAGGTTTTACCAGTCACCGTAATACGATCACCCTTAATGGCACCTTTCTTGATCAACTGATTAATAATGGCTGGAACACCACCTGCTTCATGTACATCATGCATGGTATAGATGCTGGAGGGAGCAATTTTAGAGAGATAAGGTGTCTTCTTAGCAATATCATTAATGTCCTTAAGGTCATAGTCAATACCAGCCTCACGCGCAATAGCAAGGGTATGAAGAACGGTATTGGTTGAACCACCCATGGCCATATCTAGAGCAAACGCATCATCGATGGCTTCTTTGGTCACAATATCACGTGGGCGAACATTATTTTTGATGTTATCCATTAATTTTGTGGCTGTTTGACGAACCAATTCACGACGTTCGTCTGAAACAGCTAGGATAGTACCGTTACCTGGAAGGGCAAGACCCAAAACTTCCATTAAACAGTTCATTGAGTTAGCAGTAAACATTCCTGAACATGAACCACAAGTTGGACAGGCATTTTTCTCTAAATAATCAAGCTCTTCCTTGCTCATATCTCCAGACTGGTAAGTACCTACAGCTTCAAACAAGCTTGATAAAGTAGCCTGATGACCAGTCATATCAACGCCACCCTTCATAGGTCCACCTGAACAGAATACCGCCGGCACATTAGTACGCATGGCTGCCAAAATCATTCCTGGTGTAATCTTATCACAGTTTGGGATATAGAACACACCGTCAAACCAGTGGGCATTAATAACGGTTTCTGCAGCATCAGCAATTAATTCTCGTGAAGGGAGGCTGTAACGCATCCCAATATGTCCCATGGCAATCCCGTCATCCACACCAATAGTATTAAACTCAAAAGGAATACCACCAGCTTCACGGATAGCCTCCTTGGCAATATCCGCTAATTCACGTGGGTGGACATGTCCTGGAACAATATCAATATAAGAATTACAAATAGCATAAAGGGCTTTTGCATATCCTTAGAAGATTTAACCTGTCCAGTCGCATACAAAAGGCCACGTGCTGGTGCTTTATCAACACCAACTTTGATCATATCACTTCTCATGATCTTACCTTCAATCTATAAAATTTCTTACAACATATGTTACCACTTTGGAAGGTAATATCAATGAATTTTCGGAATATTTCTGTAATTCCAAAAAATGACTTTTTAGTATCGAAACTATTTAAACAAAAAAGGAAGCCCTAAGACTTCCAAAATGATTATTTTTAAATTATTCAACGCTAAAGATATATGGGTACACAGGTTGGTCCCCTTGGAAGATTTCAACTTCGATATCTTCATGAATCTCTTCCAATTTTTCAGCGATCGCTTGTGCTTGTTCTTGATTGCCTTCTTCGCCGACGTAAATCATAACAATTTCGCTGTCTTCGTCAATCATCTTTTCAAAGGTATCAAGAAGGGCTTGATCCATATCTGGTGTAGATACAAGAATCTTACCGTCTACCATACCAAGGATATCATTTTCATGAATCTCAAGTCCGTCAATAGTTGTGTCACGTACCGCCAAGGTCACGCTACCACTTGTTACATCCGAAAGACTAACTGTCATAGCTTCAACATTAGCTTCGATACTTTGGTTTGGATCGAAAGCAAGCAAGCTTCTAAAGCCTTGTGGAACTGTACGTGTTTCAACAACAGCCGCATTAACATCCACTACTTCAGTGGCTGATTGTGCTGCCATAAAGATGTTTTTATTATTTGGCAAGATGATAACATTCTTGGCATTAACCTGCTCAATAGCCTTAACGATATCCTCCGTTGATGGGTTCATTGTTTGACCACCTGAAATCACATAGTCAACACCTTGTGATTTGAAGATATCTGCAAGTCCATCTCCGGCAACAACTGCAATAAGGGCAAAGTCTTTAGGAGCAGAAGGTGCAGCTTGGATAGCTTCTTCTTTTTGAACTTGTGCATCGTGTTGGTTACGCATGTTGTCAACCTTAACTTTGACAAGAGCCCCATATTTAAGACCTTCTTGCATGACAAGACCTGGATCCTCTGTATGGACGTGAACTTTTACAATTTCATCGTCGTTAACAACAAGGAGAGAATCCCCAAGATTACTCAAGTAATTTTGAAACTCCTCATAGTCAAAGTCTTTCACATAAGTTGGACCTTGTTTGAGACCAATCATGATTTCCGTACAGTATCCGAAGGTAATATCTTCTGTTGCAACATGACCTGCAACTGCCTTATGATGTTCTGCATTGATCATCTCTGTCATAGTAGCAGGTGTCGCTTGGAAGTCCTCTGAAGCGATATACTCACCTGTTAGGGCTGACAAGAAACCTTCATAAATAAAGACTAAACCTTGACCACCTGAGTCTACTACACCAACTTCTTTCAATACTGGAAGCATCTCTGGTGTCTTAGCCAAAGCGGCCTTAGCTCCGTCAAGAGCTGCACGCATAACCTCAACAGCATCATTTGTAGATTCAGCTTTCTTAATCGCTGCTGAAGCTGCACCACGTGATACTGTAAGGATTGTTCCTTCGACAGGTTTCATAACAGCTTTATAAGCAACTTCAACACCTGCTTGGAAGGCATGAGCTAGATCTTGGCCGTCAAGTTCCGTTTTATCCTTGATGCTTTGACCAAAACCACGAAACAATTGTGACGTAATAACACCTGAGTTACCACGGGCACCCATCAAGAGACCTTTAGACAAAATCTGACCAACTTCACCAACTGTTGAAGCTGATTGATCTGCGACAGCTTTGGCTCCATTATCCATAGTCATTCCCATGTTAGTTCCAGTATCTCCATCTGGTACTGGGAAGACATTGAGTGAATTCACATATTCTGCTTGCTTACCTAGACGCGTTGCTGCTGCTTGGACCATCTCCTGAAGTAAGCTTGTTGTAATTTTAGACACTAGTTTTCTCCTACGACTTTAATATTTTGAACGTAAACATTTACTGTTTCAGCCTTGATACCGAGTTGATTCTCAAGATTAAATTTCACACGTTCTTGAATATTTTTTGAAACCTCACTAATCTTAACACCATAACTCATAACAGTGTAGACATCCACAGCGATACCTGCATCAGTAGATTTCACGACAACTCCTTTTGCGTAGTTTTCTTTTCCAAGAAGTGCTTGAAAATTATCTCGGATAGCACTCTTACTTGCCATACCGACAACGCCAAAAATTTCTGTTGCTGAACCGCCAACTACTGTTGCGATGACATCATCTGACAATTCGATTTGACCATCTTTTGTATTGATTTTTACAGTCATAATTACTACCTCAAAAAGTTTTTATCAGTTTATTCTATCATATTCGAGATTACTTGTAAAAAATAAGAAGAAGATACCTTTTAAATAAAAGCATCTCCCCATCATGTTACTATCTAAACTGTCTCTTTGCTAGATAATGACGATACATCACGTAGAGAAAGATCGCACGCCATATATTATCAACAACCGTTGCAATCCAGACACCTGCAAGGCCCATTCTCAAACTCACTCCTAGGAAGTAGCCTGAGAAAATTCGGATTAGCCACATCCCAATAGTCGTTGCGTAAAAAGGTATCTTGGCCTTCCCAAGACCTTGCCAGGCTGCTGTGAAGACTAAAGTCGCCGAAGTTACGGGATTTCCTAGGAATGAATAAAGAATAACGACCTGACTAGCAGCAATAGCTACTTTGTTATCTGTAAAGAAACTTGACAAGCCCTGGCCAAAAAGTAAGATGCTTCCAGAAACCAAAACCATCAAGAAAGTTGAAATCCAGTAAGACTCTCGTATAATACGCTTCATCTGCGCCGTATCCCCTCGCCCCAAACTATTAGCAACCAAGATAACCGTGGCTGTAGCCACCCCCATACCTGGCATATAGTTAAACTGGATGAGATTTTCACCAATGGCATTACCACCAACAACTGCTGTACCAAAGGTAACGATGATGGCCACTATAACAACATCCCCTGCACGCATCATCAACCGCTCACCTGCTGCTGGTAGAACAATTCCCAACAACTCCTTGTTAAAAGGTTTGGTAACTTCAAACTGTTTCACATCCAATTTCATTGCAGTCCATAATATGACTGTCCCAACTAGGCGAGAAAAAACCGTAGCTGTAGCTACCCCAATAATCCCCCAATGTCCAACAAAAATAGCCAAAGAAGATAGAAGAGCGTTAAGAAGATTGGTCAAAAGACTGACGACCATGGAAATACGAGGACGTCCCTTGGCTCGTAGTATGTTACCAAAGGTAGTCATCAAAGCCAGAAAGATCACACCTCCACCGACTATAGCCAAATAGAGGCTGCCAGCCTGAGTCACAGATTGCTCAGTTCCCAGAAGATTAAGAATGTCTCCACCAAAAAAAATGGAGAGTAGACCCAAGACGATACTAAGAGCAAGAGTAATAATAATAGCATCCCAGATATCCCTGTTAGTCGCTTTAACGTCTCCTTTTCCTAGGCTTCTAGCAATGACACTAGCACTCGAAGCCCCCAGCGCAATGAAGATAGCCTGATAAATCGTAATGATATTATTGGCCACGGAAACCCCCGATATAGCAACAATACCAACCTGAGCTACTAGGTAAGAATCGACAATCCCCATCAACATTTGTAAGAGGTTCTCAGCCATAGCCGGTAAGGCTATGTTTAAAATTTTCTTTGTTTCTGTCATAATATTTTCTTTTATATCGATAAAAATAGGACTGATTTCTCAGCTCCTATTTTTTTCTTATACACCAAGATAGCTCTCAACTGCTTTCTGCATATCAGCTGCAGCAACTACTGTTTTATGGCGAACTTCTGCACGTTCAAGTCCATCTACAGCAGCTGGGATATCTACTCCTGAAAGTTGGTGCAAGTCTTCTACCGCCTTGAAGTCATCACCACTATCTTTACCAGTAACAGCTGAAACCGCTACACGTGGGAACTTGTATGGACTAGCTGTTGAAGCGATAACTGTTGGTGTGTGATCATCTGTCTTTTGAACGTATGCTTCGTAAACAGCTGAGGCAACCGCTGTGTGAGGATCTTCAATATACTTGTCTTCTTCATAAACACGTTTGATTTCAGCAGCTGTTTCATCCTCAGTTGCAAATCCCGCTGCAAACAAATCAAGGATACCTTTATCTGCATCAGCCAAAGTGTACTCACCTTTAGTCACAAGCGCATCCATAAGCTCTTTAGTCTTAACCGCATCATTACCAAGGAGATGGAAAATCAAGCGTTCTAGGTTAGAAGATACCAAAATGTCCATAGAAGGACTTGTCGTTACCTTGAAGTCACGTTTCTTGTCATAAGTACCTGTTGCAAAGAAGTCTGTAAGGACATTATTTTCGTTAGAAGCACAGATTATTTTACCAACTGGAACACCAATTTGACCTGCATAGTAAGCCGCCAAGATGTTACCAAAGTTTCCTGTTGGTACTGTGAAGTTAACCTTATCCCCATTTTTGATATGACCTGCCTTCACCAACTGCGCATAGGCATACACATAGTAAACCACTTGTGGTACCAAACGACCAATGTTCATTGAGTTAGCTGATGAGAATTGCATATGATGAGTCAACAATTTCTCACGCAAATCAACATCGTTAAACATACGTTTCACATTTGTTTGGGCATCATCAAAGTTACCATCAATTGCAATAACATGAGTATTAGCACCTGCTTGAGTTGTCATTTGCAATTCTTGGATTTTTGAAACGCCATCTTTTGGATAAAAGACAATAATTTCAGTTTCAGGGACATCTGCAAAACCAGCCATGGCAGCTTTACCAGTATCCCCTGATGTCGCTGTCAAAATAACAATCTTGTTATCAACACCTTGTTTCTTAGCTGATGTTGTTAGCAAATAGGGCAATATTGAAAGCGCCATATCTTTGAAAGCAATGGTAGAACCATGAAAAAGCTCAAGGTTGTAATGGTTTTGAAGTTTGACCACTGGAGCAATGGTAGCTGTATCAAACTTATCATCATAAGCATTTGTGATACAGTAATCCAATTCTTCTTCAGTAAAATCATCCAAGAAAGCAGACAAAACTAATTTAGCAACTTCTTGGTAAGAAGCATCTTTCAAGTGATCAAAGTCTAAAGTAACTTCAGGTGTTGTCAGTGGAGTGAACAAGCCACCATCTGTTGCCAATCCTTGAAGAATAGCCTGACTAGCTGTTACTTTATTGTTTTCGTCACGTGTTGATTGGTATACAAGTGTCATGGTAAATCCTCTTTTTTAGATAGTCTTTGACTCTATTGTAGCATAATTGTCAGAAAATTTCTACACATATTGTAACTTGTGAGAGAATCATTCGGATTTCACTTGTTTAATTTCATTTAAATATCGGAAAAAATCCGGAATTTCTATCCCAGATTTTCTTTTAAAATTTATCTTTGGTATCATTCTTAGTTGAAAAATTGATATCTTTTGATTTACCCTCACCACACTATTCTTTGAAGTTACTGTGTCCCTTGATTCTTTTAATTTTTGACCAGGATTGAAGTAAACAGTTACCATCCTATCAACATTAAATCTCTTTAAACTTATTAGTCGCTCTATTCCCTTCATATGGAGACCCTTGATGACCTCATTTCCTGAGGATTGAGAAGATGCACTGTGGCATTCAAACCAAGTCCTTCTTCTTTTGTCATAGAACTCTCTTTATTTTACCTTAAGGTTATTATAACAATTTTTTAAAGCGTTTTCTATCTTATTCAGGAAAGCCCTTTATTTTTAATTTGGATAAGCACTCTAATATAGTAGCCTTTAGCAAAAAAGTAGCCCTCATAGAGCTTACTTTAGGCTATCACTTAACCTTTGTAGTCAAAGGCAACTTCGACAATTTCTTTCAATTCTGAAATAAGCGGTTCTTTCGGATTAGCTGTTGTACATTGGTCTTCATAAGCATGTTCGGCCAAAGTATAGGCAGTGTCTTGAAGAAGTTTCTTAGTGACACCTTGTCCCTTCCAGTTCATGTCAATACCAACGGCAATACCTAATTCGTATACTTTTTGTGCCAAAACTTCAACCAATTCAGCATCTGATTGTTTATCAGTACCCCACCCCATAAAACGAGCAATGTCTGCGTAATCCTTGTCTGCACGGAAGTAATCATCTTTAGGGAACATAGCATGTTTTTGAGGATTACGACCATTGTAACGGATTACGTGAGGCATCAAAATCGCATTGGTACGTCCGTGTGGAATGTCAAACATAGGACCGACCTTGTGAGCTAGTGAGTGGTTGATACCAAGGAAAGGCATTGGCAAAGGCCATACTAGCCATTGTAGACGCATTATGCATCTTTTCACGTGATTCTTCATCACCAAAGTGGTAAGAATGTTCGAGATTTTCAAAAACAAGTTTAATCGCTTGAAGTGAGAGGCCACGTGTATAGTCGCTAGCCATTACTGATACGTAAGACTCAATAGCGTGCGTCAAAACGGTCCATACCTGTATCCGCTGTAACACTAGCAGGCACACTTATTACTAAAGCAGGGTCAACGATGGCCATATCTGGAGTCAAAGCGTAATCTGCCAATGGATACTTGATATGAGTTTCACTATCAGTGATAACCGCAAATGACGTCACTTCTGAGCCTGTCCCTGAAGTTGTTGGGATACAGATGAATTGTGTCTTCTGAGCGTAAGGAATCTTGTAGGTACGTTTACGGATATCCAAGAATTTTTGTTTAGCGCCGAAGAAGCTTACATCTGGGTATTCAAAGAACATCCAGATAGCCTTAGCAGCATCCATTGCAGAACCACCACCAAGAGCGATAATCACATCTGGTTGGATGTCTACAAAACGTTCCAACCCTTTATAAAAACTGTATTGTAGATGGATTTGGCTCAACATCTGAGAAAACATCTACTGCTGGTCTATGGCGGTTAAGTTCCAATTGCGTTTAACCAAGTCAGCGTAACCAAACTGAACCATACCAGGGTCACAAACCAACATCACCCGGTCAGCTTCAATGTGACGCAAGTAAGTTATTGAATCTTTTTCGAAGAAGATTTTTGTTGGGACACGAAACCATTGCATGTTATTGCGACGCTTTGACAATGTCTTGACATTCAAGAGATCAAATGAGCTAACATTGTGTAAAATTGAGTTATGACCGTGTGAACCACAACCAAGAGTTAATGATGGAATCATGTTGTTATAGATATTACCAATGCCACCTTCAGCCGATGGACTATTCACCAAGACACGGCAAGCTTTCATACGGATACCGTATTGGAGTTGGAGCTCTTCATTTTCAGTGTGAATAACAGCTGTATGTCCAATACCTCCCAAATTGAGCATGCCTTCTGCTTTTTTGAATCCATCTTCAACGCCATCAGATTTGATAAGGGCAAGTACTGGAGACAATTTTTCCAAGGCAAGTGGGTGTTCCATTGTTGCATCTGGAATTTCTGCCAAAATCATTTTTGTTCCTTCAGGTACTTTAAGACCAGCTTTTTCAGCAATTTCGATAGCTGAGTGACCTACAATAGCACCATTTACAGCTGTACGTGCTTCATTAAGAACGACTTTTTCCAATTTAGCAATATCAGCTTTTTTAGAAATAATGACACATTGATGTGCTTCAAATTCAGCCTTAACTTCATCATAAATAGCTGCGTCAACGATAGCTGCTTGTTCAGAAGAACAAATCATACCATTGTCAAAAAGTTTTTGAAACGATGATATCATTGACAGCACGCTTAACTTTAGCATCAGCAGCAATATAAGATGGGACATTCCCAGCGCCTACACCAAGAGCAGGTTTAACCAGTTGAATAAGCTGCCTTAACCATACCAGGCCCACCAGTCACAAGTACTGTGGCAATCTTAGGATGGTTCATCAAAAGACCAGTTGCTTCGATAGATGGCTCCTCAATCCACTGAATACAGTTCTTAGGTGTACCGCTTCAATAGCTGCATTAAGGACGATACGAGCTGCCTCTGCAGATGATTTTTGAGCTGATGGGTGGAAGGCAAAGACAATAGAGTTGCGAGTCTAAAGAGCGATAAGGGCTTTGAAAATCGTTATTGAGGTTGGGTTAGTTGTTGGTGTCACCCCACAGATAACGCCTACTGGCTCAGCGATAGAAACCAAACCTTGTTCTTTATCTTCAGCGATAACGCCTACTGGCTTGTCATATTTAATACTATTCCAAATGTATTCAGAAGCATACATGTTTTTGATGGCTTTATCTTCATAAATACCACGGCCTGTTTCATCAACAGCCAATTTTGCCAAATACATATGTTTATCTAGAGCAGCAATCGCAGCTTGGTGAACAATGTGGTCCACTTGCTCCTGCGTAAAGTTAGCCATGGCATCGAGGGCTTCAACACCTTTTGTTGCCAATTCATCTATTACTGTTTGAACATCTTTAGTTTGTTTAGTCATATGAAACTCCTTTGAATACTTGTTAAAAACTTCACAAGTTTTAACACAAATCTATTATAGTGTTTATACATATTATATAAACCCTTACATGGATAAAAATAAAGAAATCCGTCCATTTTGGACAGATTTCATCACTTTTTACCAAATAATAACACGATCTTCTGGGGCACGCCACATGCCGTCTCCCTCTTTGACGTCAAATTCTTTGTGAAATTCGTCGAAGTTGGTCACGATAACATTGGTACGCCATTTAGCTGGGGCATGAACATCCACGCTAGCCAACATTTGCATGTATTCTTCACGTGCCTTCGTACGCCAAATCGTCGCAAAGTTGACAAAGAATTCTCGAACCGAAAAATCTTCATCACGTTTAGCTGCTTCTAAGGCACACGCCACACCACCAAGGTCTGCCACATTCTCAGAAACAGTCAGTTTGCCGTTGACCTTAGCACCATAAGAATCCAAGCCCTCAAACTGGTCCACAATTTTATCAGTACGTTCTTTAAAGGCTGCGTAATCGTCTTCAGTCCACCAGTTCTTAAGACTACCGTTTTCATCGAAGGAAGCACCATTAGTATCAAAGGCATGGGAAATCTCGTGAGCAATTACAGCCCCAATACCACCATAGTTGGCTGATGAGCTTTGCGCAATATCATAAAAAGGTGCTTGCAGGATAGCTGCCGGGAAAACAATTTGGTTCTGCTGTGGATCATAGTAAGCATTAACCATGTGGGCAGGCATGTGCCACTCACTACGATCAACAGGTTTATTCCACTTGCTCCAGCTATGAGCAATTGAAATTTCAACTAACTTCTGTGCATTCTCAACCAGTGACAAGTTCTCATCAATAATCTTCTTGTCATAGGTCTCTGGCAATTTTTCTGGATAACCGATATGAGGTGTGATGACATTCAGCTTCGTTATAGCTTTTTCGCGCGTCTCAGGAGCCAACCAATCCGCTGTTTGAAGGCGTGATTTATAAACGTCAATCATAGTTGCTACTTTGGCTTCGACGTCTGCCTTGGCTTCTGGCGAGAATTTCTCACCTGCATACCAAAGTCCTAGAGCCTGATTGTAAGGTCCTTGTGCCAAGTAGAAAGCTGCTTTTTTCTTATCCATAGCTTGTGGTGTTCCTGAAAGCGCACGGCTATATTTTCCAGATAGAACACGAAGTTCGTCTGTCAAATAGGCATTCCATGATGTTGTAGCATCGATAAGTAGGACCGCCTTTAGTAACTCCCAATTTGCTTCTGAGTAATATTTCGCCGCGAATTCTGTCCAGAAGCGCTCTTCAGAGACGATAACCTTGTCAGGGACTTGTCCCAAGATTTCTGTGAAGATACTATCAAGTGGGAGTTCAGGCGCCAGCTTGGTGAAATCTGCCCAATCATATGGGTGGTAGAGTTCTACATACTCTGAAGATTCTTCGTGCGAAAGGACATACTTAGCCAACTTAGCATCAAGGTCAATAACCTTATCCAAGAGGTCTTTGATTTCCTCAGCTGTAAAGCCATATTTCCCCAAGAGTTCTTCTTGCATCTCACGCCAAATTTCTAAAAGCTCCTTTCCCTTCTCATTATCCTCCGTATAATAGGTAGTATCAGGCAAAATAATACCCGGTGCGTCAGCCCAGAGGACATTTAATTGAGCATTCATAAAGTCTGGAGACAAACT
>OHYA01000842.1_pt1 | contig 11624 bp, 9 predicted proteins | sample 1580051 | NCBI WGS metagenome assembly OHYA01 (sample SAMEA3882554, study PRJEB24775) | human gut metagenome | biome: human-associated habitat; feature: intestine environment; material: feces | place: Netherlands | collected 2009/2010 | reverse complement strand
GTCGAGCTTGTCAAGTTCGAGGTCGTGATATACCTGAAGTGCCTTGCCAGCAGTAATATGATCCAGCACAATACCATTTTGAATACTATCTATCTTCATGATTTTTCCTCCTTAATGCAAATCCATTTCCTTACTCTGGGATCTTGGCAAGCTTGTCCGCAGACAGATTCAGCTTCGCACCATTCGCCTTGAGCAGTGTCAGCATCAGTGCCATACGCACGAATTTTCCATTCATAACCTGACGGAAATAGCAGGCACGTGGATCGTCATCGATTTCCACAGAGATCTCGTTCACACGTGGAAGCGGATGCAGGATTGCAAGGTCAGACTTTGCATTTTTCAGCTTCTTTCCATCAAGAATGTATGTATCCTTCAATCTGACATAATCCGCCTCGTTGAAGAAACGTTCCTTCTGTACTCTTGTCATATAAAGCACATCCAGCTCGCTCATCACTTCTTCCATCGACTCTACTTCTTCATATGGAATATTCTTTGCTTCGAGCACTTCGGAAATAATGTATTCCGGCACGCGGAGTTCCTTCGGTGCAATCAGGATGAATTTGATGTTCTCATAACGGGACAATGCCTTGATCAGGGAATGTACGGTACGTCCAAACTTCAGATCGCCACACAGACCAATCGTGAAATTATCCAGTTTTCCTTTCTCCCGCAGGATTGTAAGCAGGTCTGTCAATGTCTGTGTCGGATGGTTATGTCCGCCATCCCCCGCATTGATAATCGGCACGCCACTCACCATGGAAGCACGCATCGGCGCGCCTTCCTTCGGATGACGCATTGCGATGATATCTGCATAGCAGCTTACCACTCTTGTTGTATCGCCCACGATCTCGCCCTTCGTTGCTGACGTAGAATCAGCCGAAGAAAAACCAAGTACATTTCCGCCAAGCTCCATCATTGCTGATTCAAAGCTTAGTCTTGTTCTTGTACTTGGTTCAAAAAATAACGTTGCAAGTTTTTTACCCTTACACGCTTCACTATATGCTTCTTTGTCGTCGATGATATCCTGTGCCAGTTTCAAAATGCCATCGATTTCTTCTACGGTCAAGTCTGTTGAATCAATTACATGTTTCATTTCTGGTTTCCTCCCATTGAACGCACGTTGTTTTTTCGGAATATCTCATCGATTGCAAACCGGTCTTCCCGGTTGCAAACGAGGATATATGTTTTTCGATTCGCACGAATCTTCAGTACGATTACATTGCTGTCCTCCCCCTGGTTCTCCAGGAGAAAAGACCGCATGAATTCCCATTCGATAAATGTGGTTCCGACCAGCACTCCATCTTCTGTGATGCCACTCTGTATCCGGGTGGACAGCACGATGAACAACACAAACATCAATACCGCAGGCACAAATATGTAGATCTTAAAATATACCAACACAACAAGTCCCACAAGTCCAAGGTTCGCATAGACGACCTCAGAGATATTTAATTTGTGATGCAGCCGGCTCTTTATGACGATCCCAGACTGTTTTTTCACGGCAGAGACGCAGACAAGCGCGCCCGTACCAAAGCCAAGGAAAAGCACAAACGCCAGTACCGAAAGCCACACATCCATATATTATACCACTTAAATTCCTTTTATCAATGTATACATGACAGCTTTTTCTGCGTGTCTTCTGTTTTCTGCCTGATCGAGAATATGATCAAGGTTCTTCATCTCCACGTCCTTCGAAATCTCGAAGCCTACATGCATTGGCATGTCGTGGAAGACAAGTGCATGACTGCCCTCTAAGAACTCATCGTTCAACTGATATGGCATCATCTTATCCATGAGTTCTTTCTTCTTATCCTGATATGCAGGATCGTTAAAGAACTCCATGTCAAGCCATGTATCGGTGTAGCAGATATCCATATCCTTGACATATTTCTTCACTTCGTCCATCGGCATGTTCGGATCAAGCTCTACATAGTAACCAGTCTTCTTTGCTTCCTCATAGAAGTCTGGACCGCAGGCAGTATCATTTACAAGCGGGGTAAGTCCGTACAAAGTTCCCTGTTTCATCTTGGAGAAGAATTCTACCAGTGAATTGAATACGTTGTTCTTTGCACCGATATATAAGAACTTGACATTCAGACTACCAAACTTCTCGATGATCGTCAGTGCATCTGCCAGAATCTGGCAAGGATGGTACGAGTTATCGCAGCCATTGATAAATGGTACCGTTACATTGTCACCGAACAGCTCAACGGTCTCATTTTTCACGAGACGTGCCATGATGATGTCCACATTGCGGCATACATATTTGATCTCAGAAACCGGCTCGCCAAGAACAAAGTTGCTGTCCTTCCAGAGCTGGTTGTAGTAGGTTCCGCCAAGCTCTGTCATTCCTGTCGTGAAAGAAAGGAATGTACGGGTACTTGTCTTCTCAAACAACGTATAGAGCTTCTTGCCCTCCAATGCGTGGCTGTACTTCTCCGGGTTCTTCTTCATATCCAGTGCAAGATCAAGAATCTTCTGCAGCTCTTCCGCAGAGAAATTCTTGAAGTTCAACATATTCTTCATGATATCTTCCTCCTGTTTTCTACAAATATTTCTTTAAGTCGTCTACCTTGTCGGTCTTCTCCCACGGAAGGTCGATATCGGTTCTTCCGAAATGTCCATAAGCGGCTGTCTGCTTGTAGATTGGTCTGCGCAGATCAAGCATCTTGATGATACCAGCTGGACGCAGGTCGAAGTTCTCACGGATGATCTCTACGAGCTTATCATCTGCAAGCTTACCTGTGCCAAATGTATCTACCATGATGGAAGTTGGTCTTGCAACACCGATCGCATAAGAAAGCTGGATCTCACACTTCTCAGCCAGTCCGGCTGCTACGATATTCTTTGCTACATAACGTGCGGCATACGCTGCGGAACGGTCTACCTTTGTGCAGTCCTTTCCAGAGAAGGCTCCGCCGCCGTGACGTGCATATCCACCGTAAGTGTCTACGATAATCTTACGTCCGGTTACACCAGAGTCACCGTTTGGTCCACCGATAACAAAACGTCCGGTTGGGTTGATGAAGAACTTCGTCTCATCGTCGATCATATCCTGTGGAAGGACTGGATCAAATACATATTTCTTGATATCCGCATGGATCTGCTCCTGCGATACATTCTCGTCATGCTGGGTAGAAAGTACAACTGCCTCTAATCTGCAAGGCTTTCCGTTCTCGTCATACTCTACCGATACCTGTGTCTTACCATCTGGTCTTAAATAAGGAAGTGTGCCGTTCTTACGAACTTCTGTCAGCTTTCTTGCAAGCTTGTGTGCCAATGAGATTGGATATGGCATAAGCTCTGGTGTCTCATTTGTTGCATAGCCAAACATCATACCCTGATCGCCAGCGCCGATTGCCTCAATCTCCTCATCGGACATATGATTTTCCTTTGCTTCGAGTGCCTTGTCAACACCCATTGCGATATCGGTTGACTGCTTGTCAAGTGCAACGATCACACCACAGGTATCGCAGTCAAATCCGTACTTTGCACGGTCATAACCGATCTCACGAATTGTCTCACGTACGATTGTCTGAATATCGATCTGTGCCTTTGTTGTGATCTCACCCATAACAAGTACCAGTCCGGTTGTTACGGCTGTCTCACAGGCAACACGGCTCATAGGATCCTGCGCTAAAAGCGCATCTAATACGGCATCGCTGATCTGATCACAGATTTTGTCAGGATGGCCTTCGGTTACTGATTCTGAAGTAAATAATAACTTCTCCATTTGTTCCTCCTTTGGAATGCATTTGTCTATGGTTCTTTGTCTCTTTTTCAGCGGCAATTCATAAAAAATAAATCCGGCTGCAAGCAACCGGATTTGAAAGTCGTTATCAAATCTTCTTATTGCTCGACAACTTAATCTAAGTATCGCTCAGGTCGGCACCTTCCGTCTCCGGGGTTGCCGTGGCTTCTTCGTCCCTTATGACTCCACCACTCTGAATAAGAGAGACATGTTTAACATATATCATATATTTCTAATTGTCAATGGTTTTATTTGCTAATTTCGTTGTATTTGCGCATATTCTGGCGATTTTCATTCCTGTGTGCCATGCTTTTTACGGATAAATCGAATCAGCGCCGCAACAAGCATCAGAATCAGCACGCCTACTGCTGCGCCACAGCTATCGAGTAGCACGTCCTTTACCTGTCCGCTCCGTCCAGGAACAAACAACTGATGAAACTCATCCGTCGCCGCATACACCATCGCAGTTCCCCACGCGAATAACGCAGACACCTTTCGTTTTCTTCGGACATCCAGCCATACACCACAGAGCAGCATTGCAAAGACGGCATATTCCGTCGCATGTGCCAATTTTCGGATCGGATGATCGACCTTCGCTGCAAACGCAAGCTGTGCTTCCTCCGACCAGTTCTTAAAATCCGGATGTACAATGCGTCCAAACTCCATACCGACCGTATAACTGTCCTCCGTCGATTCCTCGCCATTTCTGGCAGAGAAACAGAAGATCATAATCGCGAACAGTACCGACAATACAAGAAACACAATCTGCCGTTTCGACAGCCTCCCCGACTGCGTCTGTTTATCCTTAGATATGCTTCTTGATTGCATCTGCCAGTGCCTTCAAGGATTCTGATTCTGTCTCGCCCTGCTTCCATGTCACCTGTACGTCATCCCCTGCGTGACGTGGAATCACATGCATATGGAAATGATGCACGGTCTGACCGGCTACTTCGCCATTGTTCTGCACGATATTCAGGCCCTCGCAGCCAGTCTCTTCCTGTACCGCTTTCGCAACGTGGGTTGCAAGCGAAAATACCTTGCCTGCAGTCTCCTCATCAAGCTGGTAGATATTATCGTAGTGCTCCTTCGTCAGAATCAGCGCATGTCCCTGATTGGCTGGTGCCAGATCCAGAATTACACGGCACTCTGGTGTCTCATATACCGTTGCAGATGGAATCTCTCCATTTGCGATCTTGCAGAAAATACAATCATCTTTTTTCATCTTTACTTACTCCTTTTTATTTTAACTACTTATACTTTACCATTTCTGATAAAGCATGGCATCGTTTTGCTCTTAGACCTGGTATCCACGTTTTTCGTAGTTTACACCCTGTATACTCTCGTTCAGGGTTCCTTTCCCATAGGTAAGTCCAGCGTACACCTGATGTACATTCTGCATCACAGCGCCCTCGTTGTCAAGTTCGTGTAAATGTACAAATCCGACACGTAAATCATCGACCATCTGCACACATCGATCCAGTTCATCCGGCTGTCTGCGTACTTCCGAGCGCACAAGCTTCCCATAGATAAATCGCAAAATGGCAATCACATTTCTTCCAAGCGGATCTTCCTTCGAGAAACATTCAATCAGCTCCTGCATCGCACGCCGCGCCTGCCCAATCGTTTGCAGGTATGTGGTCATATTCTCCGCTTCGTACGCTGCCATCGCATCCATGCCGTATGTATGAAATATATCACATAGCACCAGAATCAGACCGCTGTGGTTCTCCTGACTGATGCGTCGTGTAAATTCCTGTTTTTGTTCCTGTGTCATGGTGGTTTCCTCATATTCCTGTCTTATACATATTATCCCAATCCGGTCTGCGCCGCCTACTGCAGCAGCTGTAACAGCGATTCCGGTCTGTCGTTCGCCTTCTGCATCATGGAGATTGCCGCCTGCGACAAAACCTCCTGCTGCGTATATTCTGTCATCTCCTCAGCCATATCCGTATCCATGATCCGCGAATAAGCCTCCGTGATACTCTCACTTTGCACTTCGAGATTCGAATGCACATCATCCAGCCGGTTCTCATACGCACCCAGCTTCGAACGTGCAGCCGAAACTTTCTTCACTGCCTCATCAATGATATCAACTGCCTGACTTGCATATTCATGTGTGTACATGATCAACTCATCCACGCCAAGTGATTTTGCATTCAGCTCTGGAATGTCGATGGCTAACTGCTCACCCTCGTTGGAACCTGTCTGTATTACCATCGTTCCAGCCGACAGCACTTCGATCTCTGCTGTTACAGCTCCACCATTTTCGGCAACAGCGCCCGGATCTGCTTCAATCGTCATAGAGAAGCCGCTTCGGTCTGTGACTTCAATCTTATTTCCATTTGTCTTCAAAGTTGCAGTCGTAGAAAATCCATCTTCTGTGATGTTCAAAGCTGCCTGACAATCCTTGCCCTGCATCATCGTGCCATCTGTCACTCCAAACACCGCTGCCAGCTCCGGATTTCCCACAGAGATGCTGATTTTCTCACTGCTGCCATATCCCTTTGTGCGGAACACCACCGGTGCTCCACTGTCAAAGCTCTCCTCTGTCGTTCCGTCATTCGACGCAAAGACATCAATATTGATCTTGGCAAGGCTGGTCTGGATCTTTCCATATACATCCTCCATCGTCATGCCTTCCTCGATCTCGATTGCAAATCCATTTACCTTCAAAGTTCCTGCCTGCTCTTTTGTGATCACGGCTGTAGAATAGGTAAATCCTGTCGTCATAGATGCCTGCTCTGCATCGGCTGTGACATTGATCGAATAAACACCCGTGCTTACCTCTGATGAAATGTATGTTGCTTTCACACCATTGACACTGGACAGGGAACGTCTCGTCAGATCCCCATTCAGCAGTGTCTGTCCGTTAAATGCGGTCGTATCGGAAATCTGTGTCAGCTCAGCCGCCAGGGAATCAATCTCCTCCTGAATCGCATCACGATCGACCTCATCATTGACATCGTTTGCCGCCTGCACAGCCAGTTCCCGCATACGTCCTAAAATGCTGTGCATCTCCTCCATGCCGCCCTCTGCGGACTGGATCACAGAGATACCATCGTTAGAATTCAAAGCCGCGCGGTCAAGTCCCCGGATCTGTGCACTCATCTTCTTTGAAATCGCAAGTCCTGCCGCATCATCTGCCGGGCTTGTAATCTTATAACCAGAAGAAAGTCTGGACATCGACTTTGCAACTTTATTATTTATTTTACCGAAATTCGTCGTGGCATTCATCGCCAGCGCATTATAATTAATTCTCATGGTCTGCCTCCTTAAACTCGTTCGTTATGCTTCAGCTATCCAAATGTCTGCTTCTTATCCGGCATCATGTCCGCGGCACATTATACGTCCGCATCCCGGTTTTACTATGTTATATATCGGTAAGTTTCGCCATAGCCTTAACGAAGAATATTGCCGCCCGACACAGTTTTTGTGTGTCCGCTCCCCCGTTCGTTCCACGCGCCGCTGTACGGCTTTCTCCAAGCGCAACTGCCGCATCCGCATATTCACTTCCGGCAAGCAGTTCCCGGAACGCATCCGTCTGTCCAGCAAGCCATGTATTCGCCTCCGAGGAACCGCCAAGAATCTCACCCGTGCATGTTCCCGCTTCGTCCATCCGGATCTGCGCCTGCAGCATACCATGCACCCCTGCCGCCATCCGGATCGTGATGCCGCGGGCTTCTACTCCGCCCGTCTGCATCGTCAGATTCACTACCTTCATACCTGACTCTGTCTCAACCGGGAGCTGATACTGCCTTCTGCCCGCCATGGCTCCCAATATTCGGAATCCTGCCTGCACGACCTTCATGCCCTGCAGCTGATCTGATGTTATATTTCCTTCTTCTGCCTGATCATACATCTGCTCTACCATCTGTTGCCGGATATCCGCATACATCTGCGCCAGATCTGCGTCTGCTTCGATCTGTTTCAGCAGCATCTCCGATTCAAACGGCAACGCAATCTCCTCTCCTGTGAGGGACTTCGCCATAGCATCCGTCTCTGCGTCAACTGCATCCTCCTTCGTATGGTCCTGCCATCCAATCTGCTTCCATACCTGTGATGCAAATGTATAGAAATTCATGGACGCCTGATGATTGACAGCTTCTGCTTCCGGTCCTACCGACATTCCCTGCAGTATATAATCCGCCGCTTCCAGATTCTGTGCGCTCTCTTCAATATCATTTGCCTGCAGAAGCTGTTCTGCCTGTGCAAGCATCGGAGAATCAGAGATTTTCTCCCATGGGTTTTTATATTCTTCCTGCGCAGCCATCGGTTCATTTCGGCTCATATATTCATCTTTCTCTCCCATGCGGAGCTGTCCGGTCCAGTTACCATCCGCACCAACCCGTCCCGCATATGCACGCGCGATCTGATCATCCATCTTCTCCCCACGTGTCTGCAGATCCGCAAGCATACCGAACGAATCATCGACCACAGCCTCCATCCCGGCGGCCTTCCGGCTTCGCATCGCAGTAATCAGATTACGCACGGTAAGCCGGCTGTTGTTCGCGAACAGATACCCGGCTTCCCGGTCGCCGGATTTCTCTAACTGCTTAAATACCCGGTACAACCCGATATATCCTGCGCGTTCCTCGCTGCTGATCTGTCCACGCTTCTCTACATCACGCAGATACGTTGCAAAATCGTCTGTCTCCTTCACACCTGCTTTGTAATTTTTGTCCCGCAGTGTCTGATTGAGTTCATCGACTGTCATATCAAGCGGGTTGATACCATCCCGGATCATAGACAGCACCGCATTCGGATGGCATGCGGCAAGCATATCATTGACCGCTCTGTCATACTCTATGATCTGTGCGATATTTTCCTCCGTGATTTCCATGCGGTTATACCCGAGAATCTGTACCGCTCGTGTATGTTCCTCATCCACCGGCAGCTCCATATCTGTCAGTATATCTTCGATATTTGAAAATGCTTTGCGGATACTATCTCCCATATCCGCACGCGGGGCTGTACCAAGTGCCTCATATCCGCGCTCCATCGCTGCGAAATCAACGGAACGCCGGATCGTCTGTGTCGATATATCTGCCACCCCATCCGGCACATTGTTATCGGACATCCGGCGTTGCATATCACCCGCCTGTCCACCGATCTGGTGTTCTTCCTGTACAAGCTTCGCAAATCCATGTACCGTCACCGACTGCAGCGCGTCCGTACCCACGCCAAGCCTTGTTGCCGGTGCCGTGCCAATCGTCTGCAGATCTGCCTGCATCTGCTGATAGATTGCCTTGTTTTCTTCGGTTGGCGCAACACCCTGCTTCGCAAACATCTCCTGCGTAAGCTGTGCCTCTGCATTTCGCAGCTTCGCCACCACCTGCGCCAGTTCACGAGTATCAATATTGATATCCACGGAGAGCATCCGTACCGCAACACTCTGTGTCATGGAGAGCCGGATCTCCTCTAACTGCCGCAGTGCCGTTACCTCCCGCAGCGTCTGATTCTGTATGTCGGAACCTGCGCTCCGGCCATCCTGTAACTGTGTACCCTTATCCGCGGTTTCGTCGTATGCTCCCACCGGCTGTCCACCGGTCTGTCCATCCCGTACCCCATCATAATGCGCCGCCACCAGCGCAGCGATTGTAAGCGGCCGCTCTGTACGTACTGCCTGTGCCACATCCTCTGCTGTAATCGAAGCTGCATCCTGTCTGAGCTTTGCCGCTCTCGTCTCAAGCTCCTGTGTCTGCCGCTTCTCTGCCTGCTGTGCCGTCGGCAGTTCACCGATATCCTTCCCGATCTGCGCCTGCATCTGCATATAAGCCCGCACGGAATCCGTCGTGACCGGAATATCATTTGCCAGAAGCAGATTTGCCCCGGCCATACTTGTTTCATCCACGACAAATCCAGCCTGCATGATCACATGTGCGAGCTGCGCCTGCAAGCCGGAATCTGCATTTCCATCTTCACCCGAAGCATACACCGATTGTCCAGCGCTCTGCTGCGGCCTGGATATTGTCTGTTGTGCAGCCTGTTTCGCCGCATATGCGGTGTCTCCTCCCAATTCATCCACCGCGGCAATCTCTCTTTGTCCACTGTAATGCGCCTTGTAGAGTGTCTCCTGCGTGAGTGGCTGCCGATTCTTCAACAGGTACAGAATGTCCTTGTTCCCCACCTGCAGCTTCACATCTGTCCCGGCTATCTGCGCCCCGCTACTTGTAAAAACCAGATTCGAGGCGTCTCCCTCCTCGATCTGCGCCTGCGCGAGCACATTTACAAGCGCGTCCTTACGCGCATCTGCACGCATGGAAGTAACCAGCCCTTCTATGTCCGAAAGCGATGCCGAAGCGACATCCACGCCCATCATACGAAGCTTCTTTATCTCCTCGGAAGTAAGGGAACGCGCAATCTCCCGTGCATCTGCACGCGCCTGTTCTTCGTCGCTTGTCTCTTCCTGCTGTTCCTGCTTCGCCTTCTCCTGCATGTCCTTGCGGTACTCATTGAAATTATCCATGACCGTCTGCGCATTCGTGTCGACCGAAGAATTCCTGTCGTACTGCACCTGCCCGACCTTCTCGAAGGCATCGAGCTGATCGACCGAAGCAGTCTTCATCTTTGTTCCACTGTAAGCATTTGCACTGTCACTATACGCTTTGATGGCATCCTGTGAATTTTTGATATTGATATTCTGCATAAAATGCTCCTTGCATCATTAATTTGTATGATATTATTCCTATCTTGCATCGTTCCGATCCTGCGTTCCGGTTGCCCGAACTGGTTCTCTGTCTTTTATATCGGCACAGTCCGCCCAATCATTAAGAAGCTGCATGGTGTCTGAAGCACAATGTCCAAGACGCAATGCCTGAAGCACAATGTCTGAAACGCAATGTCCAAGACGCAATGCTTGGTGTTTGCATGAAGATTAAATGCAAAAAGCATGGACGGCTCATTATGAACCAACCATGCTTTTTCATTACTATCTCATGCGCATCTGTCACTGCTTACCGGTACAAGCACATGTATAATATTTCATCATTTAATTGAAAAATGGTGTCCCGGGTGCTACCGTCCCATCATAGATCAGACCGGTTTCCGGCAACTTCCCTGCGTTACTATCAACCCGCATATTTGCGACCTGTTCTTTGGATAGTTTCATGTCAGCCGGAAGCTTATCATATGAATCTGAATACCACCAGTTTCTTCCGTAATACGACTTCACTGCATACCAGCCACCTCGTTGCGCATCATATTCATACAGGACATCCTGTGTGACGGTTTTGCCGGATGCATTTGTAAATGTTTTATTCCGGACAAGAATATCCGAAGTCGGATGCTGTGCATAAGTTGCCTTCAGGTCAATACAGTTATTCTTATTGACATATCTTCCGTCCACCCATACATCCTCCATATGGTGGACGCCGTTTCCAACACCTGTATATGCACTCACATACGTATATGCCGTTCCATATCCCCAGCCCTCAGCAGCAACCTTCAGCCAATTGCCTGCGCCAATCTTTTTCTCAAATTCATCTCCGGACAACTGATTCCGATATGTCTGTAACTCATCGGTCGATTGTTTCTCATATTGATGAATTTTCCTTTCCAGTTTATCGAGGGACGAAGAAAATGCGTAATCATTCGCTCCACCGTCAAAGGTAAATAAACTTTCAATATATTTGGACATAACCGGATCCGTATTTCCGTTTCCGGCACCACCATATGATTTCGTTGTTCCGTTCCATGTTACATCGACCAGATAATGCGCCGAGCCTGACGAAACCGTACAATCCGGCTGCAACGCTTTCGCTACATTCGCCATAACTCCCGGAACTCCTACGGATGACAACACCATCGGATGAAGGTATTCCAGGAACATCATCTCATCCGCCGACTGCCACATCGAATAGTGTTCATTCAAAGA
>OHYA01000823.1_pt1 | contig 11844 bp, 10 predicted proteins | sample 1580051 | NCBI WGS metagenome assembly OHYA01 (sample SAMEA3882554, study PRJEB24775) | human gut metagenome | biome: human-associated habitat; feature: intestine environment; material: feces | place: Netherlands | collected 2009/2010 | reverse complement strand
TCAAAGCAGTTTTTCTATAGCAACCTGTGCGGTCGTTGGCACATTAATTACAGATATGACTATATGCTCTGTAAATATGTGAGGCATAATAAGATGTCGTCCGGCGATAAGGGCGTGCAGGGTCTTCAATACCTTAATTATTTTTCATATTCCCTGAAATTCTTGCTTTTAAATGTTTCATTATTTTATTTAAAGCAGGATAAGAGGGGTTTTACCACACAGATATTTCCTGCTTTTGTGTTTTCAAATGAAGGAGGATTTTATATGAGTGGTAACAGAGAGTACAAAAGTGATGTTTTCAGTATGCTGATGCAGGATAAGGAAAGAGCCTTACAGCTGTATAACGCAATGAATGGGTCTAGCTATGACAATCCGGAGGATGTTGAGATAGTGATTCACGATGGCGGCATTTCACTTTCGGTCAGAAATGATGCATCGTTTATCGTGGATGCGAGATTGAGCATATATGAGCATCAGTCCACAGTTTGTCCGAATATGCCGGTGAGAAGTCTTATTTATTTTAGTGTGATATTGTCAGATATGCTCAGCGACAAGAAAAAAGGAACAAAAAGTGGCAAGAACATCTATGGCAGAAGACTGGTAAAGATACCGACACCACATTTTGTGGTATTTTACAATGGTGAGGAGGAACAGCCGGAGGTTCAGGAGCTTAAGCTGTCCGATGCGTTTGAGAAGCCGACCGATGAGCCGAATCTTGAGCTTAAATGTAAGGTGTACAATATAAACGACGGAAAGAACAAGGCTATTATGGAGTCATGTGGCTGGCTGAATGATTATATGACATTTGTAAATAAGGTCAGAGAGTATCATGCAGACGGGGCATTTGATGATCTTGCTATAGATATTGAGAAGGCTATAGACTATTGTATTGACAATGATATTCTGAAGGAGTTTCTAAAGACTTACAGAAGTGAGGTGACGAAGAGTATGCAGTTAAATTATGAATTTGACAGGCAGCTTGAGCTTGAAAGAGCTGATGCTATTGAGGAAGGGATGGAAATAGGTATAGAAAAAGGTGCAAATAAGATGCTGTTTACTCTGGTAACAAAGGGAAAGCTCGATATTGATACTGCAGCAGAGGAAGCAGGTGTCAGTGTCAGTGAGTTTGAAAAATTAATGAGTGAAGCAGGCTATAAGGTGCCTGAGACTGTGTAGCATCAGGCATGAATAATTTATCAAAATGTAAATAGCAAAAATCCGCTAACCTTGTATTTGGTATAGCGGATTTTTTGTGCCAAAAAGTATCACATACGACTGTTATTGTACTGAGCTATTGCATCGGCACCGCCTAACAGCTGTATGATAAGTATAGCCCCAATCCATGGAAACAATATCGTAAAAATTCCAAACCATGCGCCAAGTGAATCGCTGCTATAGTCCCAGAAAGGCTTGTTCGGGTCATCAAGCCAGTACACATTTATGATAGTCCTAAGCTCAGAACGGGTGCTATGTCTTTTATCGCATGAAAAACGCTTGCGGTACTCCTTTCCGTCTACAGTATATGTGTATCTGGCAGCCTAGTAGCTGTAAGCGGATTGTGAATTATTGACAACGAGCCTCTTTGCATCCTCCTTCACAATCATGCCTCTCGCCACATGTCCGCGCTCCTTTGCAAGTGCTATCTTGCGCTGTAAACCAATATTTAGTTTGCAGAAAAACTTAAAATCTATGATGTACAGTGGTATTAGTGAAAGTACACCCACATTTACCTGCCATGGGTAGCTTGCGATAGCCTTAAAAACTTCTGATAAAGTGTCCATTGAAAATCCCCTTTCTTAATATGCTGCATTTGAATATATTGTATGTGAATATTATAGAAATAAGGAAGGGGATTGGCAATGGGAAAAGATATTTCTTTCACTTATGTTTTACTAAATTTAATCTTTACCCCAAATTTACATCCACCCCATTTCGACTTTACAACTTTAAGTTATAGTAATTTCAGCAGCTGTGAAATACACTAACTTAATTTGTGGAGGAAAATATGAGAAAGAACAAGAACATACTGAAGAAGGGCATGATCCTTGCAGCAGTTTCAACAATGGTAGTTACCATGGCACCGGCAATTCCGGCTTATGCTTATGGTGAAGCAGATTCAAAAACAGGTCAGGCGGCTTTTAATGCGGCAACAACAGAATCAACGGATTATCAGAGCTGGTTAACCGGTACATGGCAGGGTGGTACACAGGACTTTGCCAATACCAATAAGATTGCACTTACACCGGGCTCTACAGCAAATGATCTGGGCTTTGCATGGTATTCAAAGACCAAGGGCACACCGGCTGTGATGGTATGGAAGGATGGCTCAAAGGCAGGTGCGCAGATTGTAAAGGGTACTGCAACAGATATAAGCGCAGAAAACTGGCAGGGGGAAGTCTATGCTGCTTCAAATAAAGTAAGCATCAACGGTTTTTTTGAACCGAATACAAAGTATGTTTATCAGTATACAGACAATTATTCGGACAATGGTGATACCATATGGTCAGATGAGTATACATACACCACACACGCTACAGATACATTTTCTGTAATTCTTACAGGCGATCCTCAGATTGGAGCATCAGGCAGTAAAAGTGATAAAGATGCAAACGATATGAGCATTGCCCAGGATGCTTACAACTGGAACAAGACAATGCAGAAGGCTATGGAGATTGATCCGGATGCATCATTTCTTTTATCGGCTGGAGACCAGATAAATGAGTCAAATGCAGGATCGGAAGAGACGAAGAAGACAAGAGAGAGCGAGTATGCCGGATATCTTTATCCGTCAGTGTTCAGAAGTCTTCCTATTGCAGCTACAATCGGAAACCACGATAAGGATGGCTCTGACTATACTGCGCATTTCAACAATCCAAATTCAGAGGATAATCTGGGAAGCACCGGTGCCGGCTGTGATTTCTACTTCAATAATGGAAATGTATTGTTCATTTCTTTAAACAGTAATAACCGTAATCAGGCAGAGCACAGAGAGTTTATGAAAAAGGCTGTTGCAAGCAATCCGGATGCAGCTTGGAAGGTAGTGGTATTCCATAGTGATATCTATGGCTCAGGACAGCCGCATGCAGATACGGATGCTACAACAAACAGAATTATCTTTGCACCGCTTATGGACGAGTTTGATATTGATGTGTGTCTTACTGGTCATGATCATACATATTCAAGAAGCTACCAGGTACAGGACGGAAATGTTATCGACTATGATTTGAGCAAAGGTTCGGTTAACAATCCTGAGGGAACTCTTTATATCACAACAGGCTCAGGCTCAGGTTCAAAATACTATAATCTGTTAAATTACACTCCATACTATATCGCAGAGAGAACCAATGCGTGTCTGCCTTCATTTTCTACTATAGATTTTTCAAGTGGAACAATGACAATAAAGACATATGACTACAACGGAAATAAATATGCTGATGATTTCACAATCACAAAGACAACAGATGCGCAGAGTGCCGATGAGGTGATTGCGGCAGCAGATGCTCTGGTAAACAGCACAGATGTAGCATACACAGATGAGAGCATGGAAGCATTAAAATCAGCACTTGCCTCTCTTAAGGAGCTTAAGGCTTCCGGCACAACAGCAGATGATCCGATGGTAAGTGATATCACAACAAACTATGGAACAGCAAATGACCGTGTTAAGGGATATGGCTCTATAGCAAACGATGATGATAAAGATGGTGCAAAAAATCGTTTCAAGAAGGGAATTTCTACACTTCTTGACAAGACAATCTATACTCAGGTAGCTGAAGGCAAGGAGGAAAACCTTTCTGATTACAGTACTGATAAGGCTCCTGTTGTAAAGGGCATCGATGAGGCAAAGAAAGCAGTTGTAAGTGCAATAAATGCTTTACAGGTTAAACAGACTGCTCCAAATGGGAACCAGAATGGAAATGCTGACCAGAGCGGAAACGGAGCACAGGACAGCACAAACCAGAACGGAAACGGGGCACAGGGTGGCGCAGGCCAGCAGATTGCGGGAAACAATGCAGGCGGATCAGGAAGCCAGAATGTCAGCACAGCAAATACAGGTGCAAGCAAGTCTGATTCTGATGGCGTAAAAACTTCAAAGAGTGCTAAGGTAAAGACAGGAGATGTTAACCATGGCGGCATGTATGCAGCACTTGGAGTATTAGGCGCAGCAATCCTCGCAACAGTGCTTGGAATGAGAAAGAAGGGTAAGTTTTGGCAAAAATAATTGACACATTAGGCAAATACCTTATTGTGGCTCTTATTACACTGGCAATGTTTATATTCTTTCGAAGCGTTGAAAGAAAACCGCTTCTTGCAGATGACAATACATCGTTTGTGAGAGCGGTGGTTACGCAAAACGACAATGAAGACCTTCAGGCTGAAGCCTCACTGGATAGCGGTGACAGCCAGAAGGTTGTTTTGCTTATCAAGTCAGGAAGCCACAAGGGTGAGACTGTTGATGCGTACAGCTTAAACGGATATTTATACGGTGCCAATTGTAAGGTAGGCACAAGGGTTATTGCGAGTCTGTCGGAGTACGATGGCAGTCTGTCAGCAAATGTTTATAACTACGACAGGGAAAATGAGATATGGGTGCTCTTAGCGGCGTTTTTTGGACTTATGTGGCTGGTTGGAGGAAAGAAGGGCTTTAATTCAATTCTTGCGCTTATATTTACCTTTGCTACGGTAATATTTTTGTATATTCCGCTCATGTATATCGGAGCTTCTCCGTTTATTGCGGCAACAGCTTCGGTCGTAATTATCACGGTTGTCACGTTCACACTTATAGCAGACTGGCAGATGAAATCCATAGGTGCCATGCTTGGAACTGTTTTTGGAGTTGTAGTTTCGGGAATAATAGCGCTGCTTTTCGGTCATTTTGGACATGTGACAGGCTACAATGTGGATGATATTGAAAATCTTATTTATGTGGGACAGAACTCAAAGCTTGATATTGGTGGCATGCTGTTTTCAGGTATACTCATTGCATCGCTTGGGGCAGTGATGGATGTGGCGATGTCTGTAGCCACATCGCTTCATGAGATAAAAGAAAAGAGTCCGGATATATCTGCAAAGGAGATATTTAAGTCGGGCATAAATATAGGTCGCGATATGATTGGAACTATGTCAAATACGTTGATTCTGGCTTATGTGGGCGGAAGCCTTGGGCTTGTGATGGTTATATATGCATACTCGTATCAGATGCACCAGATACTTAATATGTATTCTATGGCAATCGAGATAATGCGAGGCATATCAGGCACAATGGGAATTATCCTGACTGTGCCGATTACATCGCTTATTATGTCTTTTCTTCTGACAAGGAAAAACAAGTGACTGAGTAGCTGAAAATGCTAAACAATCACAAGCCCGTTACAACAAGGTATATCACACCAAGCACCCAGCTTGAAAATATGCCGTACAGTATCACAGGACCTGCAATCCTGAATATCTGACAGCCTATGCCAAATACCTGCCCCTCCACCTGAAATTCACATGCGGATGAGCATACTCCGTTTGCAAAGCCTGTTATAGGAACGAGAGCGCCTGCGCCTCCCCAGTTTGCGAGTGGTGCATACAGGTTTAGCGCTGTCAGTATGCAGCTTATGAGAATCAAAATCATGCTGCACCAGGCAGAGGCTTCATCGTTTCTTAACCCAAAGTATTGTGTGCAGGTATTTACTATGAGCTGTCCGATAGTGCATATGATTCCGCCGAGTATAAATGCCTTAAGCATGTTTGCAGAAAGGCAGTGAGTAGGTGTGACGCGCTTTACATATTTGTTATATTCATCATTTCGTTTTTCTTTTTGGTCAGTAGTCATGTTTTCAGACCTCCTTTTTTATAGGATGACCGTATTTTTTAAATGTATTCATATATGTGATTTTAGTTATTTGATTTAGGTATAGTTACTTATAAGAATTAAATATGAAGGATATAACAAATAATCCTTGCCACTTTTTACTTTAAATAGTAGAATTGTAGCAAGGATTATTTTTGCGCGGTAGCGCATCAAAGTAATAAATCACAGCAAAGCATATAATTGCGATAAATAATGCAAGTATTTTGCAATAAAGAAAAGGAGACACATATATGTATACACTTGACGACATCAAGAAAGAAGATCAGGAGATTGCAAGCGCCATCACAGACGAATTTGAGCGCCAGAACAGCCACATCGAGCTTATTGCCTCTGAGAACTGGGTAAGCCCTGCTGTTATGTCAGCTATGGGAAGCATCCTCACCAATAAGTACGCTGAGGGATATCCGGGAAGAAGATACTATGGCGGCTGCGAGTGCGTGGATGAGGTAGAGGAACTTGCCAGAGAAAGAGCCAAGAAGCTTTTCGGCGCAGAGTATGTAAATGTACAGCCGCACTCAGGTGCTCAGGCCAACATGGCAGTACAGTTCGCCATCTTAAAGCCGGGCGATACCATCATGGGAATGAATCTTGACCACGGCGGACACCTCACACATGGTTCACCGGTCAACTTCTCAGGCTCATATTTCCATGTAGTGCCTTATGGAGTAAATGACGAGGGCTTCATCGATTACGACAAGGTAGAGGAGATCGCCCTTGAGTGCAAGCCAAAGATGATTATCGCAGGTGCATCTGCATATGCGAGAACTATAGATTTCAAGCGTTTCAGAGAGATTGCAGACAAGGTAGATGCAGTGCTCATGGTTGATATGGCTCATATCGCAGGACTTGTAGCCGCAGGACTTCATCCAAGTCCAATCCCATATGCACATGTCACCACAACCACTACACACAAGACTCTCCGTGGACCTCGTGGAGGAATGATTCTCTGCAGTCAGGAGATGCAGGATAAGTACAATTTCAACAAGGCTATTTTCCCGGGAATCCAGGGTGGACCTCTCATGCACGTTATCGCTGCAAAGGCAGTCTGCTTCAAGGAGGCATTACAGCCTGAGTTCAAGGAGTATCAGAAGCAGATTGTAAAGAACGCACAGGCACTTTGCAAGGGGCTTCAGAGCCGTGGCATCAAGATTGTATCAGACGGCACAGACAACCACCTCATGCTCGTAGACTTGACTCCGTTTGGTCTCACAGGAAAATCTATCGAGAAGCTTCTCGATGCGGCTCATATCACAGCCAACAAGAATACTATTCCTAACGACCCACAGAAGCCATTTGTCACAAGCGGTATCCGTCTCGGAACACCTGCTGCTACATCAAGAGGCTTAAAGGAGGATGATTTCGACAAGGTTGCAGAGGCAATCGCCATGATCATCAAAGAGGGCGAGAGCGCAGTTGAGCCTGCAAAGGCTATCATCAAGACACTTACTGACAAGTATCCTCTTGCATTTTAAGGGTTTTCAGAGTAAAATGTTATAAGTTATAAAAACATAATACTTTGGAGGAATTATGATAGACTTAAAGTTTTTAAGAGAGAATCCGGATCTCGTAAAAGAAAATATTAAAAAGAAATTCCAGGACCACAAGCTTCCGCTCGTCGATGAAGTAATCGAGTATGACAAGAAGGCCAGAGAAGCACAGCAGGAGGCAGATGATCTTCGTGCAAAGAAGAATCAGGTTTCTAAGCAGATTGGTGCTCTTATGGCACAGGGCAAGAAGGAAGAGGCTGAGGCTGTAAAGGCTGAGGTAGCACAGATTTCAAAGCGTCTCACAGAGCTTGAGCCGCTCGAGAAAGAGTATCAGGACAAGGTGCTTGAGGATATGATGAAGATTCCAAACATCATCGATCCATCAGTTCCAATCGGAAAGGATGATACCTTCAACGTGGAGAACGAGAAGTTTGGTGAGCCTGTTGTTCCTGATTTCGAGATTCCTTATCATACAGATATCATGGAGAGATTTGACGGAATAGACCTCGATGCAGCAGGAAAGGTTGCAGGAAACGGTTTCTATTATCTGATGGGAGATATCGCACGTCTTCACTCAGCCATGACAGCATATGCGCGTGACTTCATGATTGGAAAGGGCTTTACATACTGTATCCCGCCATTTATGATCCGTTCAAATGTCGTAACAGGCGTTATGAGTTTTGAGGAGATGGATGCCATGATGTACAAGATTGAGGGAGAGGATCTCTACCTTATCGGCACATCTGAGCACTCAATGATCGGCAAGTTCATCGATACAATAAACGATGAGTCAAAGCTTCCATACACACTCACAAGCTACTCACCTTGCTTCCGTAAGGAAAAGGGTGCACACGGCATTGAGGAGAGAGGTGTTTACCGTATCCACCAGTTTGAGAAGCAGGAGATGATCGTTGTCTGCAAGCCACAGGATTCAAAGGAATGGTATGAGAAGATGTGGAAGTACACAGTAGAGCTTTTCAGAAGTCTCGATGTGCCTGTCCGTACTCTTGAGTGCTGTTCAGGAGACCTCGCAGATCTCAAGGTTAAATCATGCGACGTAGAGGCATGGTCACCAAGACAGAAGAAGTACTTCGAGGTTGGAAGCTGCTCTAACTTAGGCGATGCACAGGCAAGACGTCTTAAGATTCGTGTAAAGGGCGAGGATGGCAAGAAATACTTTGCACATACTCTTAACAACACAGTTGTTGCTCCACCACGTATGCTTATCGCATTCCTTGAGAACAACCTGAATGCAGATGGCTCTGTAAATATCCCTAAGGCACTTCAGCCATACATGGGTGGTACAGAGAAGCTTATTCCGAAGCACTAGTTTTTGAAATAAATTAGTTCATGTAAATATAACAGCCGTAGCTGCGATTGAAAAAGAAAATCGCGGTTACGGCTGTTTTGTTTTTTCTTATCAGGTAAGGGAAGATTTCTAATGAATTTACAGAGAAGAAAATCCCTTACCAAATACTTCACTGGTGCTCATCACAGACATAAAAGCATGCAGCTTATTCTGATGTATGAAGCTTCTAAGCTCTATGGCCTGCTTCTTTGTGAGAGTGCTGAAAACGATATAGTTTCTCTCACCGGTGTAAGCACCTCGTGCCTCCACATATGTGGCACTTTTCTCCAGCGTGTTAGTAATATAGTCGCATATCACATCCTTGTCATCGCAGATAAGCATTATGGATTTTCTGAGCATGATATTTTCGATGATTGCATCAATCATAAATGATTTCACAACAAGTCCGACAAATGAATACAGAGCAGTCTTTATGTCAAATACAAAGCAGGCGATGATAATCATGACGAGGTCGGTGAGAAATAAAGCCATGCCAATATTTTCTACATGTGCATATTTTTTTACAATCATGGCGATGACATCGGTTCCGCCACTTGAAGCCCCTACATAGAAAAGCAGTGCAGATGCGATTGCAGGAAGAGCGATGGCAAAAATCAGCTCAAGCATTGGCTCGTTTGAGAGAGGATGAGTGAGCGGGTCAAGTTTTTCGAGTACCAGGAGCTCAACAGACAAAAGTATTGTGGCATAGGTGGTCTTAATAGCAAAGCCTTTGCCAAGGAAGAAAAAGCCCACTACAAGCAGAAGCATGTTCACAATAGTAGAAAACATACTCGCTGAGAGCGGCGTTATCTTTGCAAAAACAACTGCGGCACCGGTTACGCCACCGAAGGTGAAGTTGTTTGGGAACTTGAAATAGTATACACCGATTGCCATGATGGTGATACTGAGTGTCATTATCAGAAAATTTTTTATCTGTTTAAGCATTTGTTGTTCTCCTTTATGATTTGACAGCTTGTCAGGTATTTATTGCAGTGCTGTGTATCATAGCTTTCTTTTGTATTATTAATCGTTCAAATCTAAATATTTATTTGCATGGTTAGTGTAGGACGATGAATGTCTGATGTCAATATAATCCGTGAAATAAATTATAAGTATTATTTCTATAAAAGATATATTATATTAGTAAAACTAATAAGAATAATTACAATATATAATTGGAAAATTTAACACTATGAAGGTATACTATAGGTATTGAACGAATTGCAGATTATTAGGAGGAACAATAATGGATTACAAGAATTCTGGTGTTGATATCGAGGCAGGTTACAAGTCAGTAGAGCTTATGAAAAAGCATGTAAAGGAGACTATGAGACCGGAGGTGTTAGGTGGTCTCGGAGGCTTCTCAGGAGCATTCTCACTTGCTTCCATCAAGGATATGGAGGATCCGGTGCTTTTATCGGGAACAGATGGCTGCGGAACTAAGGTAAAGCTTGCTTTCATCATGGACAAGCATGATACAATCGGAATCGATGCAGTTGCCATGTGCGTAAATGATGTGGCATGTGCAGGCGGTGAGCCATTATTTTTCCTTGATTATATAGCATGTGGAAAGAACTATCCGGAGAAGATTGCTACAATCGTAAGCGGTGTGGCAGAGGGCTGTAAGCAGTCAGGCTGTGCACTCGTTGGTGGTGAGACAGCAGAGCATCCGGGTCTTATGCCTGAGGATGAGTATGACCTTGCAGGCTTTGCAGTTGGTGTGGTTGACAGAAAGGACATCATCACAGGCGAGGGATTAAAGGATGGTGATGTACTTATCGGAATGGCATCAACAGGCGTACACTCAAATGGATTTTCACTTGTCAGAAAGATTTTCAAGATGGACAAGGAGACATTAAATACATATCATGAGGAGCTTGGCACTACACTTGGAGAGGCACTTCTTGCCCCTACAAGAATCTATGTAAAGGCTCTTAAGGCTGTAAAGGACGCAGGAGTCACAGTAAAGGCCTGCAGTCATATCACAGGCGGCGGCTTCTATGAGAATATCCCACGTATGCTCATCGATGGCAAACGTGCCGTAGTTGAGAAAAACAGCTACCCTGTTCCACCAATCTTTAAAATGATGGCTAGAGAGGGAAATGTCGAGGAGCAGATGATGTACAATACCTACAACATGGGACTTGGAATGATTGTCGCAGTTGACCCTGCAGACGTGGACAAGACTATGGAGGCTATGAAGTCTGCCGGAGATACACCATACGTAGTCGGAAAGATTATTGACGGCGAGAAGGGTGTAGATCTCGTATAATAACATTCAATATATTGTTAATAATTGTATACATCGTTGCGAGGAAAAAGAATGAAAATTGCAGTATGTGTATCGGGTGGCGGCACCAATCTTCAGGCCATCATAGATGCAATAGATAACGGAACAATTACAAACACACAGATAGAGGTTGTTATCAGCAACAACGCAGATGCATATGCACTTGAGAGAGCAAAAAAAGCAGGAATAAAGGCAGTATGCATCTCGCCAAAGAGCTATGAAAGCAGAGCTGCCTTCAATGAAGATTTCTTAAAGCAGCTTAATTCATATCATGTGGATTTAGTCGTACTGGCAGGCTTTCTGGTAGTGATTCCACCTGAGATGATAAAGCAGTACAGAAACAGAATCATAAATATCCATCCATCGCTCATACCATCTTTCTGCGGCACAGGCTACTATGGTCTTAAGGTGCATGAGGGAGTGCTTGCACGCGGTGTGAAGGTGACAGGTGCCACCTGCCACTTTGTGGATGAAGGCACAGACACAGGCCCTATTATTTTACAGAAGGCAGTCGAGGTAAAGCAGGGTGACACACCTGAGGTGCTTCAGCGCAGGGTTATGGAGCAGGCTGAGTGGAAAATCATGCCACACGCTATCGACCTGATAGCAAATGGCAGGGTGTCAGTAGAAGACGGACATGTTATTATAGATGAGAAATAATGACAGTGCTGTAAGTAATTAGTATGTAAACACAGATAGATTATGATTACCGGACAATGAAAAGCTTATATATAGCTTAAGTATAGGAGGCAAAAATGAAGGTATTAGTAGTAGGAAGCGGCGGAAGAGAACATGCAATATGCAGGGCTGTTGCAAAGAGCTCACGCGTTGACAAGATATACTGTGCACCGGGCAATGCAGG
>OHYA01000812.1_pt1 | contig 11946 bp, 10 predicted proteins | sample 1580051 | NCBI WGS metagenome assembly OHYA01 (sample SAMEA3882554, study PRJEB24775) | human gut metagenome | biome: human-associated habitat; feature: intestine environment; material: feces | place: Netherlands | collected 2009/2010 | reverse complement strand
AGATGCCGAATCCGGGGAATCTGCTAGATCCGTGAAGGAGTCGGTTATGGCATTTTTAAAAAGTGTCTGGTAAAAATCAAGGGAAGAAATCTCTTCGCTTACATCCAGGACTTTCTGAATACCGCCCTCAAAAATACTGGATTTTACTACATAAATAATAATCAGTGCCACTTCTCCGATCACACCGATCACTGCTGAGATCAGAATATTCTTGATCATGGTATAGATAATGATGGCTGCTGCCAAGATCAATAACCCAAATGTCACGCATGTCGACATAGATGTCTGAGAGAAGAATGAAGAAATACCATTCATCATGTAAAATGCAAATAAGAAAACAAATGTGAGTACCGCTGCAATTACCTGGCTCTCAGTTAATGCTGACATAAATACACCGATTGCAATATTTGCACATCCCAGGAGAAAGAATCCCAGGACTGCTGTATATGCAGATGCAAACTCTACTGTGCCAAACCTGGACATAATCAGCGGATAAGTACACATAACTGCCATCGGAACAGCAAATACAGTTACCAGTGCAAGATATTTACCTATTACAATACCGCTCACAGAAACCGGTGCTGTCAGAAGCAGCTGATCTGTTTTCTGTTTTCTTTCCTCTGCAAGTACACGCATAGTCAAAATCGGTACTCCGATCAGGAATGCAAAGGTAATTGCACTTAAGGTGTATTCAAATTTCGGATATGCTGCTGAAAGCTGATATGCTGAAAAATAAATACCTGTCAGTACAAGAATGAAAAAGATAAATAAATATCCTACCATGGATGTCAGGTAACTTTTCAGCTCTCTTTTATATATAGCTGTCATGGTTATTTCTCTCCCCCTTTATCATTATTCTGTTCTTCCGGTATTTCTGCTGATGTCTGTTTTACGTTTGTCTCGTTTGATTTACCGGCATCAGTATCTTTATCTTCAGGTGTATTTGGGACTTCGTCTGCAGATATTGGTTTATCGGATGCAGTAAGTTCAAGGAAGATTTCCTCCAGTGATACTTTCCTGGACTTCATCTCATAGATTGGGCTGTTAATCTCCGACATTTTGTAGAATACTTTTTCCCGAATGTCATTCTGCTCTTCTGTTGAAACTTTCACACTCCAGAGATTCTGTTTCTCATCTTTTTCCATTGTTACGCTGTTGACTCCCTCGATTCCCTCGAGAGCCTGCCTGATCTGTGTTTTTTCACCTTTAATAAGCATCTCCAGAGTATTGGATCCCTCTGCAAGTTTTCCAAGATTCTCAGGAGTATCGCTTGCTACCAGTTTTCCATGAGAAATGATCAGCACGTAATCGCATACCGCGCTTACTTCAGAAAGTATATGCGAGCTGAGAATAACGGTATGTTTCTTTTTTAATTCTTTAATTAAGGTTCGGATTTCAATAATCTGTTTAGGGTCAAGACCTACTGTCGGCTCATCCAGGATGATCACCTCCGGATACCCCATAATCGCCTCAGCAAGACCAACTCTCTGTCTGTAACCTTTGGACAGATTTTTGATCAGGCGGTTACGCATATCTGAGATCTTGACCATCTCCATGACTTCTTCAACCATGGATTTCTTTTCGTTTTTTGGGATTTTTTTGAGATCAGCGGCGAAATTCATATATTCGAGCACTGTCATATCGAAATAAAGAGGCGGAATTTCCGGCAGATAACCGATACATTTCTTTGCCTGTTCCGGTTCTTCCAGTATGTCATGACCGTCAATGGTTACCGTTCCTTCCGTAGATGCTATATAACCGGTAATCATGTTCATAGTCGTTGATTTACCAGCTCCGTTCGGCCCGAGAAAGCCGTAGATTTTTCCCTTCTCTATCTTAAAAGAAAGGTGGTCAACTGCTGTATGGTCGCCATAACGTTTGACCAAATTGTTTACTTCAATCACAAAATTCTCCTCCTTTTCTTTACAAACAGAAGATGCTTCCGGGCGAAACAGAGATAGGGGGGTACCCGGAAACATCTTTTATTACGGAGCGGATCTTACATCCGCTCCTTGAAATATTCTATGAGAAAGTTGTGATAAAAATTGGATAAATCTGTGAGGATTCTGTGAAAAGGAATTTGAGAAATTCAGGATAATTTATGACAAAGGTTCTTTAAGCGGAGTACCCGCTTTGCGTGGATAACGTCCCGGGGTCGCTTTGACCTTCTCGATCACAACGAGGGAGCGCTGGATCTCTGAATCCGGAAGCTGGAAATAGACAACATCCTGGATCCTGCCGCCGAGGATCTTGACTGCTTTCTGTGCCTGCTCTACTTCTTCCTGTACAGTACCTGATTTATAGGAAATAAAAAATCCACCTGTCTTCACATATGGAAGACAGTATTCTGATAAAGTTGCCAGATTGGATACCGCACGGGAAACACAGAGATCATAAGTTTCGCGGTATGCTTTGTTTTTGGCAAATTCTTCGGCTCTGCCGTGGATCGCAGTGATATTCTCCAGTTTCAGAAGCTGGAAAGTCTCCTCAAGGAAGTTCACTCTTTTTTTGAGAGAATCCAGAAGGCAGGCTTCCAGATGCGGGAACGCGATCTTGAGCGGAACGCCCGGAAAACCTGCACCTGTTCCGATATCCATGATCCTGTTTACCTTGCTCATATCCACTGCTTTTACGCAGGCAAGGCTGTCCAGGAAGTGCTTTACCAGCACTTCCTGAAATTCTGTGATACCGGTCAGGTTCATGACTTTATTTTTTTCTACAAGATATTCGTAAAAATCTGTAAACTGCTTTTTCTGGACTTCATCGAGAGTGATGCCAAGTTCCTGGCAGCCTTCTTCCAGTATTGTTAAATCATATGCCATTGATCTGCTCCTTCTTTATGCATTTCGTCTGTACTGTTCCAGATATACAAGAAGCACAGAGATATCTGCCGGAGATACGCCGGAAATTCTGGACGCCTGTCCGATAGATACCGGGCGGTATTCTTCCAGTTTCTGTCTTGCTTCAATACGGAGGCTTCCGACTTTTTCATAATCCAAGTCCTCCGGGATCTTCTTTGCTTCCAGTTTCTTGAACTGTTCTACCTGTTTCATCTGACGCTTGATGTAGCCTTCGTATTTCAGATTGATCTCAACCTGTTCTTTTACGTCCCATGGAAGTTCCGGACGTTCTTTGTCGATCGGCGCAAGGTCTTCATAAGTGAGTTCCGGTCTGCGAATCAGTTCTGCGATGGTTGTTCCGGATTTCAGAAGAGTGCTTCCTTTTTCTTCAAGAAGCTTCTGCACTTCCGGATTTCCTCCGATCGTCGCATGTTCTGTTCGCTCAATTTCTCTTGCGATCGCTGCTTCTTTTTCAAGAAGTTTCTGATAAGTCTCCTCGTCGATCAGACCGACCTGATAACCTTTCTTGCGGAGACGTAAATCTGCATTATCCTGTCTGAGAAGCAGACGGTATTCTGCACGGCTTGTCATCATACGATATGGTTCGTGGTTTTCTTTCGTAACAAGGTCATCGATCAGAACGCCGATATATGCCTCGGAACGGTCAAGGATCAGCTGTTCCTGTCCCTTAACTTCCATAGCCGCATTGATTCCGGCGATCAGTCCCTGTGCAGCTGCTTCTTCATATCCTGAGCTTCCGTTGAACTGTCCGCCGCTGAAAAGTCCCTTGATCTTCTTGAATTCCAGTGTCGGATAAAGCTGCCGCGGATTGATGCAGTCATACTCGATCGCATAGGCGTTCTTTACGATCTTTGCATGCTCCAGTCCCGGTACGGAGTGGTACATCTCATCCTGAACATCTTCAGGAAGGGAGCTTGACATTCCACCGACATACATCTCGTTTGTATAAAGTCCTTCTGGCTCGATAAATACCTGATGGCGTTTCTTATCAGCAAATCTTACTACTTTGTCCTCGATGGACGGGCAGTATCTCGGTCCTGTTCCCTCGATCATTCCGGAATACAGAGGGGAACGGTCAAGGTTTGCACGAATGATCTCGTGTGTTTTTTCGTTTGTGTAGGTAAGCCAGCAGGATTTTTGCTCGATCTGCACGCTTTCCGGGTCTGTGAAAAAAGAGAACGGTACAACTCTCTTATCACCAAACTGTTCTTCCATCTTGGAATAGTCGATGGTATTTCCTGCGATTCGTGCCGGTGTTCCTGTCTTGAAACGGAACATTTCGATTCCAAGTTCCTTGAGTGAATCCGTCAGATAGTTTGCCGCCTGCAGTCCGTTCGGACCTGTATAGTTGCTGACATCACCATAAATACAGCGTGCCTTGAGGTAAGTTCCTGTGCAGAGTACGACCGCCTGGCAGTGATAAACTGCACCTGAATATAATTTTACACCTGTGATCTTTCCATCTTCTACAAGAAGTTTGGTTACTTCTCCCTGTTTGATCGTAAGGTTTGGCTGGTTTTCCAGAGTCTTACGCATCTCTGTGCTGTATGCCTGTTTGTCTGCCTGCGCTCTGAGTGAGTGAACTGCAGGTCCCTTGGACTGGTTCAGCATTTTGGACTGAATAAAAGTCTTGTCAATATTTTTGCCCATTTCCCCGCCGAGTGCATCCAGCTCTCTTACCAGATGTCCCTTGGAGCTACCTCCTACGTTCGGGTTACACGGCATCAGTGCGATACTGTCCACACTGACTGTAAACATTACGGTATCAAGTCCCAGTCTTGCACAGGCAAGAGCTGCTTCACATCCTGCATGACCGGCTCCAACTACAACGATATCACAGTTTTTCTCCAGTCTTCTGTCCTCCATTTTTATCTTCCCTTCTTTTCTAAATTGCGTTTATTTTCCTGTACAGAATTTGCTGAAGATCTCATTGACCAGATCCTCCCCTACGGATTCTCCCACGATCCTTCCGAGGCTTTCGTAGGCATTCATAAGGTCGATGGAAAAGAAATCTTCTGCCATTCCCATATCAATACTGTTCTTCACAAGTTCCAGGCTTTCTTTCGCTTCTTCCAGTGCAGCTTTGTGTCTTGCATTTGTGATGTATACTTCATCATTAAAAGAAAGTTCTCCCTGGAAAAACATGTTCTTGATCTCATCTTCCAGTTTACGGATCCCTGTTTCTTCCACTACAGAAACAGGGATCACCGGACTTCCGGTACGCTGCTTTATTTTCTCCATATCTACGACCGGCTCAAGGTCTGTCTTGTTGTAGATCACGATGCTTTTTCTTCCGGAAAGTAATTCTATGATCTCTTCATCGTTTTCGTCAAGTGGTCTGGATGAATCTACAACATACAGGATAAGGTCTGCGTCCTCTGCCATCTGTTTGGCTTTGCCGACTCCGATCTTTTCCACTACATCCTCGGTTTCGCGGATTCCTGCGGTATCGATCACGCGAAGTGTAATTCCGTTCAGAGAAATGTATTCCTCCAGGATATCCCTCGTTGTGCCTTCGATCTCTGTGACGATCGCGCGGTCTTCGCCTACCAGGAAATTGAGGAGGGAAGATTTGCCGGCATTTGGTTTACCGAGGATAACTGTCTTGATCCCCTCCTGGATCATTCTTCCGTCGTCGGCAGTTTTCAACAGGTCCTGGATCTCTTTGGTCTCTTTATCCACAATGACTCTTAATTCCTGTGGATAGCCGGTGAGATCGTAGTGCTCCGGATCATCCAGGGCAGATTCTATATATGCGATCTGGTAGAGCAGTCTGCTCCGGATCTCTTTTACGGCACGCTGTACGGAGCCTTTGAGCTGTTCTACGGAGCTCTTGAGTGCCATGGAGTTTTTGGCCTGAATGACATCCATGACAGCCTCCGCCTGCGACAGATCCAGCCTTCCGTTTAAGAAAGCTCTCTTTGTAAATTCTCCTGGTTCTGCGATCACGGCTCCGTTTTTGAGCACGGTTTCCAGAACCTTCTTCATGGCATAGACTCCGCCATGACAATCTATTTCTACGGTGTCCTCACCAGTATAAGTGTGAGGTCCTCTCATGATCATAACCAGAACTTCATCAACCACATCTTCTCCATCATAGATGAAACCGTAATGGATCGTGTGGCTCTGTACTTCCCTGATATTTTTCTTTCCGTTTTTGGAACGATAGATCCGGGAAATCACATCCATTGCTTCATCTCCGCTGATACGGACGATCCCGATTCCGGACGCACTCATAGCAGTTGAGATCGCAGCGATCGTTTTTTCCATAATTCCTCCTTATAAAAAAAATGTTATCCCAGAAGAAAGCACACGCCAATCACGTGTTATTCACGCTTTCACCTAGAATAACATTTTATATTTCAGTTGTGAACTGTTTTCACTGCTGATTTAATGTTACTGTTCACTTCGTTCACAGTAACTTGGTCAAAATCCATTCCAAATCACCTACGGTGATGGGATTTTGCCCTGTATGTCTCGGGATTTTGCCATATTCATGGCAAAACACCTCGCGGGATACTACCTGTGAGCAGTAACACTTTAGTATCTCTTTAATTTGACAACTACGTGACGGTATGGTTCTTCACCTTCACTTACTGTCTCTACGAATTTATTTCCCTGAAGTGCAGAATGGATGATTCTTCTCTCGTAAGGATTCATTGGCTCGAGAACTACAGGTTTTCTTGTTTTCTTGACCTTGTAGGCGATTCCCCTTGCCAGGTTCTCGAGAGTTTCTTTTCTGCGTCTTCTGTAATCCTCTGTATCGAGTTTTACTCTGATATAGTCGGATTTGCCTTTGTTTACAACGAGGCTTGTAAGGTACTGGAGAGAATCAAGTGTCTGTCCTCTCTTACCGATCAGGATTCCCATATCCTGGCCTTCAAAATCGACTTCCAGACAGCCATCTGTTGTGTTATATTTGGATGTGATCTGGACTTCTCCGAGATCCATGGATGCAAATACATCATGAAGGAAAACAGATGCTCTCTCTTCGATCTCTTTGATCTCTGCCGGATCAGTGATGATCTCGATCGGCTTGGATACTCTTACCGGTTTTTCTTTGGCCGGTTTCGGCTCCCTTACTGGTTTCTCTTTGTAAACTCTTTCTTTCGGCTGTTTCTCTCTGACCGGTTTTGCAGGTTTTTCTTCTCTCGCTGCCTCTGGCTTTACTTCTTGTTTATTAGAAGTTCTGGCAGGTGCCTTTGGTGCCGGCTTCGGTGAAGATTTCTTCTGTTCCGGTTTCGGCTCGTCCTTGAATGCATCCAGTTTGACAGAAGCTACTATTTCCTCGAGTTCCTTTTCTTCTGAATGATCCTCTACTTTGCGAGCTTTAATGATCGCAGGCTTACTTCCAATTCCGAAAAATCCGGAACTTCCTTCGCTGATTACCTGAATGTCAAGCTGATCACTGGTCACGCCCAGTTCAATACATGCTTTTGTGATTGCTTCATTTTTGGTTTTTGCTGAAAACTGCATATATTCATTCATGATAAAACCCCGACCTTCCCTCTCTATTTCTTCTTGTTTTTCTCATCAAAAGCTTTGACCATATTTGCTTTTGCGGTAATGCTGCCTTCTTTTGCATGGGAAGCATTCTGGTAAGCTTCTTCTACTTTCTTCGCACGGTTTGCTTCATCAGAACCGCTCATACCTTTGTCGATCTTGTTGATATTCTTTACGCTCTGATGTGCCTGGTTTGTGATCTTCTGCGGCGGAAGTCCTTCTTTTGCACGTTTGGCTTCCATCTTCTTCATATTCTCGTTTACGAGATCATCAATGTTCATCTTGTTCAGGTGACGGTTGATGAGAAGCTGCTGGATACTTCTTACTACGGCACTTGCGATCCAGTAAATACCAAGACCTACCGGGAATGTGAAACAGAAAAATGCAGACATAAGCGGCATTACTGTATTCATAGTCTTCATGGAGCTTGCCATTGCATTATTCTCGCCACCGCCCTGTGTTGCTGCCTGTGGCATAAGCTTCAGGTTGAGCATCTGTGTTGCCCATGACAGAACCGGAATTGCAAGAGCTGCAATGATCAGGATCAGGGATCCTGTTTTGATATAGCTCAGCGGCTGGTCTGCGATGTTGAGCACACCAAAAGTCTGCATCTTCTGGATCTCGGAAGCAGTTTTGCTGATCTGATCTGAGAATCCGGAGAACTGACTGATATCCTGTAAGGATTTCCACTGGGATGGAGACAGAGCATACAGGAAATCTACGATAGAATCTGCATTATCTGTGACCTGTCTTACTCGTGTCATCTTGTTGTCTGTGATAAAGTTATTGATGATATCTGCAAATCCATCTACTGCAAGGATCTGTGTGCAGACACCATTGAACACATTATATACACTGCTTACATAAGCAGGGATATTCTGGATTACCTGATACAGAGCATACAGGATTGGGAGCTGGATAGCGAGCTGAACACAGCTTCCTGTAGGGGATACACCGTATTTCTGATATACCGCCTGGGTTTCCTCCTGCATCTTCATCATTGAATCCTGATCTTTTTTACCCTGATATTTCTTCTGGATTTTCTGGATCTCCGGCTGCATGATCGCACTCAGCTTAGAGAATTTCTGCTGTTTGATCTGCAGAGGAGTCATAAAAAGATAGATCAGAATACTGAAAATAATAATACAAAGGCCAAGGTTCTGAATTCCAACCATATCCAGCACTTTGTAGATACCGTTCATGATCCAGCCCATCACGATTGCGACCTGGCCGATGATCGGGGTACCACTTTTAGTAGCCAAAATCATACTTTCCAATTTACTTGTTCCTCCTGGATGATCTTATGGAACAACTTCATGATTGATCCATTTACCTTTATGGTACGGGATCATATCCCCCATGAGAAAAAGGATTACAACGTAATATTCTCCATATTGCCAGTAATCCTCCCCTGATTGCACCATATTTTTCGATTGCTTCCAAACCATATTGAGAACATGTGGGAATATAAGGACATTTAGTTCTCTTCATCGGTGATATATATTTCTGATAGAGACGAATCATTTTAATAAGAAGTTTCTTCATCAGTATGAACCTCTTCTATGATCTGATGTTTCCCTGCCAGATGCATGAAAGCACTCTCTATCTCCTGATAGCTCCTGCCCTTCGCTGCTGGTCTGGCAATTACAACAATATCAAGATTTCTCCTGAAAAGTTCTTCATTCAGACGATAGCTCTCTCTTACCAGTCTGGTGAGCCTGTGGCGAACCACACTATTCCCTACTTTTTTACTTACTGATATTCCCAGACGATTCTTCATGTACTGATTATCCAGTACGTACATCACCAGATACCGATTTGCTTTTGATGTTCCATGTCTGTATACCTGCTGAAAATCTTTGTTTTTCTTTAAGGACTCTGAATATTTCATCGAATCCCCTTTCTTTATTATAGAAGAAAAGACCACATAACTGCGGTCTTATATCTTAGGCTGATAACTGCTTTCTTCCTTTTAATCTTCTGGCTGCTAATACTTTACGGCCGCCCTTTGTGCTCATACGAGCTCTGAAACCATGAACTTTCGCTCTAGATCTTTTCTTTGGCTGAAATGTCATTTTCATAGGTAAAGCACCTCCTTTATCTATTATCCCTATTCATACTATTATCATAGAACATCGTTTTAATTATATTCATTCTGCACCCGTTCGTCAAGCAAAAATTCACAAAAAATCCAATAAAATTAAGTGTTTCCGACACTTTCAAAATAACCCACACTCAATTGTGGAAATATCTGGTTTACGTAAAGTTATCCACTTTTTGTGGATAACTTGTGGATAACTTAAACTTTTTCGGCTGTTTTATCCTCACATACCCCCATATTTTTACACATATTCCTAAAAAAATCCTTTATTTTACAGCATTCTCTCTGTGGACAAAGTTATACACATTCCACAGGGGTAATTATCCGCTTGTACTGATGTTATGTAAACTTATAGGGGATTATCCACACTTTCCAACTTATGCACATGTGGATAAAGTGGATAACTTGTGGACAACACCCGATTTTAACCACACAAACCATTTTTTCAGGGGATAATTTTACACAAATAATGATTGATTAACCACTGGATTTATTATAATATATAAAAGGATATCTATGTCCAATTGACCAATTGTAACTGTGAAAGTACTGAACAGTTACGAATAATTTACACACATTCAAAGGAACCAGGAGTTTGAAATATGGATAAAGTTATAGAAAAATGGGATGAAATTCTTCAGACAGTCAAACGTGACTACAATATCAGCGACGTAGCCTTCAATACATGGCTCAAACCGCTCGAAGTCTACGATGTGACTGACAATGTCATCACAATTTTAGTCCCATCTGAACAGGTAGTTCTGATAAACCTTCTTAATAAAAAGTACAAACTTCTTCTCCAGGTTACCATCTGCGAACTGACTGGAATAAGTGAGTGCGATGTCAAATTCATATCTCCTGATGAAGCACCTCAGAAAGATGTTCCTTCTTATGATAATGCAGCACCTGCAATGTCAGATATCGAACGTCGCTGTGAAGATGCACATTTGAATCCGAAATACATTTTTGATACTTTCATTGTCGGAAATAATAACAAATTTGCTCAGGCCGCAGCCCTTGCTGTTGCAGAATCCCCGGGAGATACCTATAATCCGCTGTTTATCTACGGAGGTGCAGGACTTGGCAAGACTCATCTGATGCATTCCATCGCTCATTATATTATTGAACATGATGAAAACAGCAAAGTTTTGTATGTAACCAGTGAAGAATTCACAAATGAACTGATCGAAACGATCCGAAACGGAAATAACTCCGCAATGTCCAAATTCCGTGAAAAATACAGGAATATTGATGTTCTTCTGGTCGATGATATTCAGTTTATTATAGGAAAGGAATCCACACAGGAGGAATTTTTCCACACTTTCAACAGTCTGCACAGTGCCAAGAAACAGATCATCATTTCTTCAGATAAACCACCGAAAGATATGGAAATTCTGGAAGAACGCTTCCGTTCAAGATTCGAATGGGGTCTGATCGCAGATATTACCTTACCTGATTACGAGACCCGAATGGCAATTCTCCACAAAAAAGAAGAGCTCGAAGGCTACAATATCAGCGAAGAAGTCATTAATTACATTGCAACAAACATCAAATCCAATATCCGTGAGCTGGAAGGTGCCTTTAATAAGGTAATGGCAAGTTCCAAACTGGAGAAAAAGGAAGTAACCCTTGAACTTGCAGAGCAGGCACTCAAGGATATCATCTCCCCAAATGAGCAAAAAGTCATCACTCCGGATTATATTATTTCCGTTGTTGCAGAACACTATCATGTAACTGTAGCGGAACTCTGCGGAAACAAGCGTAGTTCCAAGATCGTCATGCCAAGACAGATCGCCATGTATCTCTGCCGTGAGATCATTGACACTTCTCTCAAGACGATCGGCAAAAATCTTGGTAACCGTGATCACACTACAATTATGCACGGAATTGAGAAAATCGAAAAAGAATTAGCAACAAATGATAACCTCAAAAACTCCATCGCTACCTTGAAGAAAAAAATTAATCCACAGGGTTAAGTGACTTATCCACACCCACTTTCAAAGTTATCTGGTAGTTTTACACGTAGTTATACAGTCCTCAAAACCTTTATTTTCAAGGTTTGAAAGACTTTTACACACAATCCCCATCCCCTAAGGCGGCTACGGCGGATATCTATATATTTATATATTTATAAAAGCAATTTTCAAACACGAAGGGAGTTATACACATGAAGATTATCTGTCCCAAAAATAATCTGTTAAAAAGCGTAAATATTTCTTTGAAAGCTGTTCCTTCTAAAACAACCATGCCAATCCTTGAATGTATCCTTATGGATGCAACCACAAACCAAATCAAATTTACAACAAATGATATGGAACTGGGCATTGAAACAATCGTAGATGGACAAATCGAAGAAAAAGGAATGGTTGCACTTGATGCCAAAATCTTTTATGAAATCATCAGAAGACTTCCGGACAACAATGTTACAATCCGGACAGATGAGAAACTTACTGCCACCATCACCTGTGAAAAAGCAAAATT
>OHYA01000810.1_pt1 | contig 11960 bp, 10 predicted proteins | sample 1580051 | NCBI WGS metagenome assembly OHYA01 (sample SAMEA3882554, study PRJEB24775) | human gut metagenome | biome: human-associated habitat; feature: intestine environment; material: feces | place: Netherlands | collected 2009/2010 | reverse complement strand
TACACGCTGGATGAGAATGGATACAGACAGGCGGTATGGATAAGTGTCGCAGATCAGGTGGGAGACTACCGGATCATCACAGAAGGACTTAAAAGCGGGGATGAGGTGGTTTTGCAGTGAAGATCAGAAACATTTTATCAATAAAAAAACTGGCAGTACTGGGGATATGTGTATCGTTTGTGGCAGGCGGCTGTGGAAAAATGACAGAAAGCAGCATACCAGAGCTTGAAGAACCTGTAGCGTTAAATGAAGCCTACAGACCTGTGGAATACGGTACGATTGGCTCCATACAGGTGCTGATGGCTACCGCAGTTCCTAGGGATTACTGCAATTACTACAGTGCCAACGTAAACATTTCACAGATATATGTGGAGCCGGGAGATACAGTAAATGCAGGGGATGTGCTTGCTGTCTGTGATGTGGATGAGGCAAAAAAACAGTTGCAGGAATGTAAGGATGCGCTGGCGCATGAGAATGAGACATATGAGATATCCGCTCAGATCTCGGATACGCAGATCAAATTATGGGAGAGTCAGGCTGCGGATACGGACGAATTTTCAACAGAACAGATTGAGAAAAAAGAGAGCACAGAAGATGATTACAATACGCAGATTGCCACAGAACAGGAAAATCAGCGTTACGATAAGCAGCTTCACGAATACCGAGTGCAAAAGATCAATGAGCAGATGGCTTTATATCAGCAGATCGTTGATGATGGAACGCTTAAGGCAGTCCACAGCGGTCTTGTCACTTACACTAAGAAGCTGACAGATGGAAGGTCTGCTGCGACATACGAGAATATAGTCATTGTCTCAGATACGGATGACCTTGTGCTGGATATAAAAGATACAGCCATAAATGAGTACAAATACAGTGATTATGACAAGAAATATGTGATAGTCGATGGCGAAAAATATGATGTCACCGAGTCTCAATATACATCAGAGGTTTTGGTACTTTCGAAGATAAACAACCGCTATCCGGATGTGTGCGTGGAAAGCAGGGAAAAGCCGTTTCTTACGGCAGGACAGATGTATCCGGTATATTTTGAAAAGACAAAAGCGGACCAGGCACTTGTCGTGGGAAAAGATTCCATCTATAAGGAAGGCGATACCAGATATGTCTATGTGAAAAATGATGAGGGCGGCCGCGAGAAACGCATCATAACAACAGGTGAGTCTGATGAAAACTATACACAGGTCACAGAGGGCTTAAAAGAGGGGGAGCTGGTCTACTATAATTCTACAGATCAGGTTCCGACAAAGTACAGCAAATATACGGTAACAAGGTCTGACTTTGATATAGCAAACTACGGTGTGCGCTACAGCAGATCTGACGCAGGGACGATAACCGAAACCTGTGATTATGAAGGGCAGATCGTATCGGTCAATGTGATGCAGGACGATACGGTAGAAAAGGGGATGCTGCTTTACGTGGTGGATACCGGAGAGGGCAAAGCTGCCATAACAGAGGCGAAAAATGCGATCGACTCGGAGAATGAATCCTATGCGCAGAAGATTGCTGATTACGATAAACAGATAAAAGATTTATCTGAAGGTGGTAGCAGCGCAGAAGAAAATAACCGGCAGGATGAAAAGCCGGATACAGCATATGATGAGCAGCAGTTGAAACTGAATTTACAATTATTGAATCTGCAGAAAAAACTTGCCTGTGCAGACCACACCTATCAGCTTTCCCGGCTACAGTCAGCATATGACAGCATAAGCGCAGGAAATGACGGCAAAGGAAATATTTCAGTATATGCCAAAAATGATGGAAAAGTTTCAAAGGTGAGTGTCAAGGCAGGAGATAATGTGGAGAAAGGCTCAGATATCCTGCAGATAACCGGAAATTCCACGGACGTACTGCTGGTTCAGGTAAAGGATAGCAATAGCTATAAAGTATATAAGGACAATATAGCAGATGTGGGAGAGCGCGTATCACTTGAGCTGGACGGTACAACGATCTACGGAAGCTGTATCGGTTTTGCCGGTTACGGTAGTGTTGCTCAAAAGGGATATATAAATCAGGATGATAAAGGTGTGCATATTACCGGAAACACAGATTCGGGATATGGAAATGCAGCATTTTATATAAAACTTGACAATGGAATACCGGATGATCTGACCAGGGCATCTGCTGTAAAGTTTTCTTATGTTTCTTTTAAAAAGGTGGTAGTGGTGCCGACTTCGATCATACACAAGCAGGTCAATCCTATGGACAAAGATGATATATCATACTATGTGTGGAAAATTGATGGGGACAGCGTGGTAAAGCAGCCGGTAATATTGGGCGATTATACATCAGGCAGCAATACACTTGTGCTTTACGGTATTGATGAGGGCGATGAAATATGTTTGGCTTCGTAATTAATAAATTAAAAAACAGAAAATGGTTAAATCTGTGTCTGCTTATGGGAGTGGCTTTGTTTATAGCACTTTTTGTGTGCCACCCTATGTTTGAAAAGGGTGCGGGAAATCAGATACTCGACAGACTTTTTACGGATCATGCCACACAGCAGAATGAGTTTCCTGCACAGATGAGCCGCGAGGGAACATATGCGGTGGCAGATTATCCTGATTCGCAGTCAGTGCTTGATAAGCTGTCAGGATACGAAAAGAAGTGGACTGAATATGTGGATATAAACAAGGTTTCCTCACAGCAGCTTATCACACTCTCAGGAGGACGCGCAGATACAGAGTTTGGAGGACTTAACCATTATTTTACAATAGGATATCTGCCGGGGCTTTCGGAGTACGTGGATGTTGTAAAATCTCAGACTGACACAGCCACATTCGAATGCAGTATAAGCGAAAAGACAATGGATCACTACGGACTTGTAGCAGGTGAAAAAATCTATTTACATGTACCTGATGGCAGTGGGAAAAAGGAAATTTCTTTCGTAATATCACAGATCTGTAGTGAAAAAGATATAAATAATCCATATTGGGCCAAGACGCTTTCGGATATGGGCGATGTGATATTTGTTTCGCAGGATGTTTTTGACGAAATGATGCAGTATTACAGCGAGGACAATATCAGCTACAGTGATTTTCTCATGCTGGATTACAGGCAGATCAACACGGAAAATGCCTCACTTTATGACGGTTATATGGAGCAGTTTAAGGATGCTGACAAGCTCTACAATGACAACATCCGTGATACGCTGGAGCGCTTTTTTACACAGCAGAAGACGATAAAGCTGATGCTTTGGGCGTTGGAGCTGCCGTGTCTTGTGCTTTTGATTTTATTTATAAGAATGATATCTGCACAGATACTTTCGCTCGAGGAAAATGACATACTTGTTTTAAGAAGCCGCGGTGCGACAAAATTACAGGTATTTATTTTGTACCTACAGCAGTCAGGAATAATAGCGTTTGCGGGCTGTGTACTTGGAATAGTACTCGGATATATAATGTGCCGGGCTGCCGCATCTACAGACGGATTTTTAAGATTTACGGCAAAGGATATAGGCACTTACAGATTTGTATGGCAGATGCTTGTCTATGCGGTGGCAGCGGCAGTTATCATGGTGCTGTTTATCACAGTTCCGGTGTGGAAAAAATCAAAGGATGCCATATCAGAGCGCAGCAGGGAACGAATATCAAAGAAAAAGCCACTTTGGGAGAAATGCTTTATAGACGTTATACTTTTGGCTCTGTCAGCATATCTGCTTTACAATTACAACAAGCAGAAGAGTACGCTTGCGATATCTGTTCTTGAGAACAGGAGCATAGATCCTGTCATGATACTGGACAATTCGCTTTTTATATTTGCAGCGGCACTTTTGTGCGTAAGACTTACCGGACTTATTATTCTGCTTGTGGACAGGCTCTTTAAAAAGCATTTTTCTCCGGCAATGTATGCATCATTTTTACAGCTAAAACGAACCAGATACAATCAGGGATTTCTGGCAGTATTTCTTATCATGACAGTGGCTGGCGGTATTTTTGACGCGAATATGGCGCGCACCATGAACAGCAATATGGAAAAACGGATCGTCTACAATGTGGGTTGTGATGCGATATACAACGAAGATTTCAGACTCAGGATACAGAAGAATAAAGATGGCTCTGTAAACTGGATGTATGACGAGCCTGATTTCGGTAAATACGAGTCGCTCAAAAATGAGGGCATCTGTGACGGTGTCACGCGTGTGCTTGAGGACGAGCGGGTAGATATTTCCGCAGGCAGTGGTTCGGTTTCGGATGCATATCTTATGGCGATAAACACAAAAGAATTCGGTGAGACTGCGAAATTGCAGAGTGACCAAAATGATGATATTAATGACGCGCACTGGTTCAATTACCTGAATGAGCTGGCAAAGGAGCCGGACGGAGTCATCATTTCCTCAAATCTGGCAAAAGCTCTGGGACTTAAAGTTGGTGACAGCTTAAATTACTCAAGGTATGTACCGGAGGCTGTCGATGATGATCAGATCTACGCATCCGAGAATGCAAAGGTATGTGCCATAGTAAAAGGTTTTCCGGGCTACGAGCGTTACACCTATGAGACAGATGTAGAAGGAAATGTGACCGAGCAGGAGAAATACCTGATCGTTGCAAATTATGCTACGGTTGTGGAAAAGTTCGGCATGACACCGTACAGTGTGTGGATGAACCTGTCAAAGGGAAAAACGGTGGATAATATATACAAAAATTTAACATCCGCGCAGCAGCTTATAGACGAGAATAAAAACTCAGCCACAGTGCAGATCACAAACGGTATGTTTACATTAAGTTTTATACTTTCACTGATAGTGTGCTCAGTAGGATTTTTGCTGTATTGGGTTATGACACTAAAACAGAGGGAGTTGCAGTTTGGTATATACCGCGCAATGGGAATGAGAATGAGAGAGGTAAAAGCAATGCTTTTAAACGAGCAGATATTTTTATCATTTCTGCCGCTTCTTGCGGGAGCAGGCATAGGTATAGCTGCAACAGCGATGTTTGTAAGGCTCATATCGATCATATATCTGCCGCAGAAACACAATATCGGAGTAAATGTATATATTTATCAATCTGATATGCTGGAGCTTGCAGGAGTACTTTTCGTGGCTGTAGCCGTATGCTATGTGGTTATCAGCAGATTGCTTAAGAGTATGAAGATAGCACAGGCACTAAGGCTTGGAGAAGATAGTTAGCATGTAAAAAAAGAGGTCGTGATATATGGAAAATGCGATAATTGCTCAAAATATAAAAAGATATTTTAAGGCGGGAGATGGTACAACAGTCCACGCACTTGACGGAGTATCCATGGAGATAAAAAAAGGAACACTTGCCATCTTAAAAGGGCGTTCCGGCTCCGGAAAGACCACACTTCTTAATATCCTTAGTGCGCTTGATATGCCGACAGAGGGAAGTGTGCAGTTTCTGGATAAAAACCTCGAGCAGATGACCGAGAAAGACCGGGAAATGCTAAGGCGGTATGAGATGGGATTTGTATTCCAGTCTATAGCACTAATTCCCACGATGACGGCATATGAGAATGTGGAATTTTCCCTTAGACTTGCGAAAAATAAACGTCAGATACGGAAGAATTTGACTGATATGGATAATGACATTGGAGATGCAAAAAACGATGTGATAAATGAGAATACGCATGACAGAGTATCAGAGCTGCTGGAGCGTGTCGGACTCTCAAAGCGCATGGATCATATGCCGGATCAGTTATCGGGAGGTGAGCAGCAGAGAGTTGCGATAGCGCGCGCTGTGGTTCATCGCCCGAAGGTGGTCTTTGCGGATGAGCCGACAGGAGCACTTGATACCGCTGCTGGATTTGAAGTCATGCGATTGTTCCGTGAGTTGATAGACGATGAGGACATTACAATAGTTATGACCACGCATGATCCGAACCTGATGGAGCTGGGGGATGAAGTGTTTGAGCTTAGTGACGGCATAGTAATTTAAATTAAAAGGGGGAAAAGTAGATGATAAACTGCGATGGACTGGTAAAAATATATGAGACCGACGATAAAAAGGTGATGGCACTGGAGGGTTTGGATCTTTCGGTGGAAACAGGGGAGATGCTTGCGGTAATAGGAAAATCCGGCAGCGGAAAATCCACCCTTTTAAATATGATAGGAGGACTGGAAACACCAACGGCTGGGGTACTCACTATTGACGGAAAAGACATTTCCACATATTCAGAAGCTGAAATGGTGAGATACCGCAGGAACAAGGTGGGCTTTGTGTGGCAGAAAAGTGCCAAAAATCTGTTCCCATACCTGACTGTGCTGCAGAATGTCGAGGCCGTGATGATGTTTGAAAATACCGGAAATACCGGTAATTTAAAACACGGAGAAATTATAAAAAAACGCAAGGATGATAATAAAAGCTATGCCCTTAAACTGTTAAAGGCAGTGGGATTACAGGAGCATAAGGATAAGCTTCCGGCTCAGCTATCGGGAGGAGAGCAGCAGCGCGCAGCGATAGCGGTGGCACTGGCAAATAAGCCGGACATACTGCTTGCGGATGAGCCGACCGGAGCCGTGGATACAAGGACTGCTGATACAATCTATGAGCTGTTTCATAAGCTGAACAAAGAGCTTGGTATAACCATCATCATAGTGACACACGATATGGCACTTGCAGGCCGTGTAGACCGCACAGTGCTTATATCTGACGGAAAGGTAAGTACGGAGAAATTGAAGAAACACCCTGCAATGGAATATACGGTATTGGATAAGGCACACAGGATAAAACTCACTGATGAGATGCTTGAGGCAGCAGGGATAGAGTCTAATAAGGTCAGGGTTGATGTGCAGGATGGAAAGCTTGTGATATCGCGGATTTAAAGATATATTAAACGTTTAGTGTTATAGAGACACAAAATATATCATTTTCGGTTTTAACAGAGATAAAACCACTATTTCTATTTACACATTCTTTGACATTTTCAAGCCCATATCCGTGGATATCTCCGGCTTTTTTAACCGAAACCTGTGGAATAGGATTGGATATTTCATAAAGCAGCACATGATTTTTCTGGCGCAGCGTACATGAGATGGATGGTTTGTGACCTGACGGAAAAGCATCGCAGGCTTCTATTGCGTTATCCATAGTGTTTCCAATGATTATGTACAGGTCAACAGGCGAAATGTTAAGGTCAGTATCCAGCCATAGATTAAAGTTTATGGAGATTCCCAGACTGTCTGCTTTATTAGAGCCATAGTTTAGGATACCGTCAACAATGGAATTACCGGTATCAATCATTTGGTCAAGGCTTGAAAACTTTTTCTTTAAGGCAGAGAGCTGGCTTTCGGCTTCAGGTCGTGTTTTTGTAGAAACCAGATTTTCCATTGCCAGCATGTATTTTTTTATATCATGCCAAAGTGCGCGGGATTCGTCCTGACGAGCAATGATATCCTGATAGTAAAGCTCCTGTTTGGCCAGCTGCTCCTGCATACAGAGCTGATTTTTCTGTAATTCATAAGATTTCTTTACTATTTCCGTATATCCACAAACCACTATATTGATAACAAGCATACATATGGTGGTCATCACAAATGTGGAGTATTTACCATTGTCAATAAAGGTAGTGTACTGGGCAAACAGAATAAATATGCTTGACAGATTGCAGAGCATGAGTGGTATGGCATGCAGTAGAGCCTTTGAATCAAATCGGGCATTGGTAAATAAAATAATTATGACCAGCAAAAACAGATGAATAATCTTGCTTGTGGTATTGTAGATAAGCCGTCCTTCACTTATTCCTAAAAGTTCATTTATTGAAATTCCAAGTCTGGAAAGTACAAACGCACCAATAACATCGGAAAACATCGACGTAACAAAAAATAATATAATAGTATAGGTGATTTGGAATATTTTGCATTTGAAGTAGAAAGTATAGCATAAAAACAAAAATAAGCTGATAATGACAAGCCGTATAAACATAGGTGTATATAGGGTTGATAGCATTATGACCGCAAAGAGTGATATGCAAAATAGGATAATATATCTGCGGGAAGGGTATACAGGTCTAACCTCTTTATGAAAGAAGTAGAAAACAAGCAGGCATTCTATAATAATGGTATATACTTCAATTGGAAAATTCATTTGATGGTACCTCGTATCAAATTGTTAAAGCGCTCTTGGAAAATGGTCTGTTTTTTCCGCGAAAGTGGAATTTTGCAGCCGTCAGTCATAGTGACAGCAAGTGGTGTAAAGCTGTCCACATAATTCAAATTGATGCAATAACTTCTGTGAATCTGTACAAATGAAGGATATGAAAAAACTGAAATCATATTTTCCATTGAATCCTTTATCTCCAATGTGGATGTATTTGCAAAATGAAAAATAATGTGCCGGTTCAGACTCTCAAAATATATGACATCGTTTATAGAAATCATTTTCTGAGTTGAACCACACATTATCGCTGCCTTTTGCGGAAGAATCTCGTCAAGAGCCTCCCTGACAACACTTTGAAACATTGTAATCGTTATCGGTTTGCATAGAAATCGAAAAGCAATTCCATATCCTCGGACTGCATACTGCAGTGCGTTTGTCGTAAAAACTATTACGGGACGAGGAGAATATCCTGCTAAAATAGGGCCAATTTCAAAACCATTTGGCTTATCCATTTCTATATCAAGAAAAATTAAATCATAAAATTGGGATTTAAAAGCCTCAAGCAGGGCAGAGGCAGACAAGAAAGTAGAAATATTGTATGGTAATTTGCATGATTTGCAGTAATTGTAAAGTATATCAATATCTTGTTGTTCATCATCACAAATAGCAATATTCATAAAAATAATCCTCTTATCAAAACAATTAAGCTATGAAGATTATAGATTATAAATTTTGAAATTACAAGATTAATTTAGGTTTTTCAAATCATCCATCAGATTGAGAACAATATGTTTTTTGTCAATTGATAATTGTTTGGCATAGAGAGCTATCTGATTATCCAATTGCTGACTTTCAGAAGTATGTGTATCGGTGCCCCAAAACAATTCATTTGCGTCTATTTTGAGAGTGTTGATTATTTTTGATAAAACAGAAAGTGAAATTTTGCTTTCACCACGTTCGATTTGACCAATAAATCCGCAGGAGCAGTCTGCATATTCACTTAATTGTTCTTGTGTTAGATTATTTTTCAAACGGTAGAAACGTATGATTTTTCCTATATGCTTTATGAATTCTGTATCCTGCATGATTTACCTGCCTTCATATTTAAACTATAGATATTGTAGGTAAAAAAAATAATATTTTGAATATAGTATTACTATCATTTTACGATAGTAATACTACTATATATGCAAAAGGTGTGTATATTTATGTCGTTAGTGCATGAGCTATTGTATATACAGTGATGTTGAGTAGAATTGAGAGTGTAAAGAATAAAAACAAAGGAGCAAAGAATTATGGTTAAAAAAGGTATAGTAAAATTTTCAAAAATCGTTGCAACATTTACAATGGTACTTGCTGTTGTCTCTGTGAATGCAACATGTTTCTTTTTTTCACATCAGCCAGATATCCCAGACTCATTGAAAAAAAGAAATGATTAAGAAAGCAAGTACACTAATTGTTGAGTTTTGGATTAAAAATGCAATAATCAAGACTGATGATAAGGAATCATACTGCTATGGTATGGAATTGATTTTGTCTACATTAATAAATGTTGCTTTTATGGTTATATTATCATATTACGTTATAGGATATCCTATAGCATTTATTCCGTACATAGCAGTATATACTCCGTTGAGGTTGACAGCTGGAGGATATCATGCACGTAGTCATCTTAAATGTATCTTGTATACGCAGATTACCTTTATTGTATTTGTGATGTCTGCATTGGCATTGGGAAAAAAATATATATGGTGTTTGATGGTGCTATATATGGTAGCAGTGTTAACTGTACTGAGATTGGCTCCGGTTGAAGCAGAAAATAAACCATTAACAGTAGAAGAAAAGCATAAGCAACAATTAAATACATGGGGATTTCAGACTATCATTTTAATTGTAATTGTTATAGCAGCAATTTTGGGAGTACTGAAAAATGAAATAGTGCTTTGTGTTATGGCTGCTAATATTTCGGTAGCGATTTCGTTGATTCTTGCAAAAATTATTGATTAAATGTCAAACGTGTACGAATTCGTGTCATTCATGTAAGTATCATTGATATTTGATGGTTTTAGTATAAGATAAAATTAAAATATTAGAGATTTTAAGAACTAAGAAGGAAATAATTGAGACTTAATGGAAAGAGACAAGCTTAGTATTTATCAATTTTGTGAAAAGACTAATTTTTAATTAATTAGCCTGCAAATATAAGTATATTTGGGAAATCAATTAATGTTGTATGTAATAGCTTTACATAGAGTCATGAATGGTTGCAAACAGGAGTGACAGAAAATTACTAATAGGAGGAAAAAATTTTATGGAAACAACAAAAGAGTTAGTATCAGTAGATACAAAAAACATCGTATTTGAGGAGGTAGACGTTGAAACAAAAATTGAGCAGTCTTATGAAATGATAACACCTTAATGCGATTACAATAAAAACGGAAAGGATTTTCCTCTCCGTTTTTTATTATTAAGTCAATTCCAATAATAAACAATTTATTATGTAAGCAGTTGCAGATGATTTATTTTACAATAAAATATCTAGCAAATGTATGGTGTGAAGTAAAAAGTTTTGCATTTGATGATCATTTCAACAAGCCTTTAGATTTAAATTATAGTATAATTGCATATTTATAATATTAGTAAATCAAATCTATTTAGTGGTTTTGATTTCAATAAGAAAATAGAGGAATTAATATGAGAAAACCATGTATAAAAAAAAGTTTATATATAAGCCAAGACAATATAGGAAATTTGATTTTTCATTTGAATTCAAAAAATGTATGTAAAATATCGATTAATATAGATTTTATAAAGAAATTAGTATTGTTAATGGACGGAACATATACCGAGAAGGAACTATTGGAGAAAATACGAAAGGAGGGATATGATATTTCTCAAAAATCGTTGGAATACATTTTGAAAATGTTTGATGAAAGAAATTTTCTTGATGAATATGAAGTTTTTGATTCATGTGGGTTATCACAAGAAGAACTTAAGAAATATGATAGACAAATAAATTCTTTTGCGCTAAATGGAAAAATTAGATATCAAGATGCAATAAAAATGCAAAGTGTTATCAAACGAAAGAAAATATGCGTGATTGGGGTTGGTGGAGTTGGCTCTCATTCGTTATATGGATTTGCTGCAATGGGAATAGGAAAAATAACTGCAGTTGATTTTGATAAAATAGAATTAAGCAATACATCAAGACAAATGTTATATTGGGAGTCTGATATTGGGAAATATAAAGTGGATGTGGCAAAAGAAAAAATGTTAAAAATAAATCCTCGTGTAGATTATGAATTTATAAATAAAAAGATTTCTAGTGTAGAGGATGTTGTTAGTGTAGCAAAAAATAGCGATATGATATATCTATGTGCAGATACACCTAGGGGAAAAATTATAGATATTGTTGATGAAGCAGCATTACTGTTGAGAGTTCCGTATTATGTGGGTTCTCCTACAAATGATCAGATATTGTGCGGACCATTGATATTACCGAATAGTGATATTAGGTATAGAAGTTTGATAGGTAATCATCTGATACATGAAGACAAGGACATAGAAAAAATAAAAGAAAAAGTAATGACAACAATTATTGAACCTTTTAATGCAATAGCAGCTAATATTGGAGTTATGGAAGTTATTAAATATTTTACAAATTATGCTGACTGCAAGGTGATTAATAAATCATTACTGTTGAATTTGGTTGATATGACTATCGAATTGCTTAATTATAATAACATATCAGAAGGTGAATAAATGATACATATATGTAAAGAGTTAAAGAAAATAATTAATGAGGTAGAGAAAGAAAATCAGGTATTATCTATAAATTGCAACGGTGTACAAAGGGAACATAATAAAAAACTTAATAATGGACTGCCAATC
>OHYA01000803.1_pt1 | contig 12041 bp, 10 predicted proteins | sample 1580051 | NCBI WGS metagenome assembly OHYA01 (sample SAMEA3882554, study PRJEB24775) | human gut metagenome | biome: human-associated habitat; feature: intestine environment; material: feces | place: Netherlands | collected 2009/2010 | reverse complement strand
TCCACTATCTCGCCGCCCCTCACACGTGCTGCACCTATCTCTATTATCTTGTCATTTTTAGCTGAAAGACCTGTCATTTCCAAGTCAATCACCGTGTAATTTTTTATATTATCTATGTTGCTCATTTTTCTTAGTCTGTAAACCTTTCCGGCTTTTAACACTATAGTCGTATCACATTACTGTTATTTTATACACTTCGCTATAGCCATATCGCTTTACTGTTATTCTACATACTCCACCAGCGCCTGGTGGTCAAGCGGGTCTCTCATGTCGTAGTGGAAAAGCGCCCACACCGGCTCCTTATGATACTTTGGCAGTTCATCCAGCTTGCGCATGTGCTTGTAAGGAAAAATATAGTGGAACGGCTCCACATGCGACAGCTTTCCATTCTTACAGTATGCATGTGTCATGTGCTTGAAGCTTCCTATATCTGTGGCCCACCTCGGGCGGCTCTTGCAGTTCTCACGATAGTACAAATCAAAGATGAGTGACTCCTGAATCATGCTGTAAACCTGCGCATTTTCATCAAAATCAGTATTATCTCTATATATGGCATTTTCGTCAAAATCAGTATTATCTCTATCTCCGGCAGTTTCGGATAATACCACAGAAGTCATAGCATCGCTGTCACAGCCATGCAGGTATAAAGCCAGAAATTCAAGCAGTATCTCACACCTTCTGATGCGCGAATGGCTCATTCCAAAATAGCCGTTTGCCTCATAAAAATCTCCAAGCTCCTGAAAAAACTCAAACGCACTGTCAAAGATACACTCCATGAGCTTCATCGTAATCTCAAACTGTCCGCTGTTGTAATACACCTCAAGCATATCCTCGACGCGCTTAATCTTTATCACATCATCAAACGAAAGCCATTTTGTGGACATTACCTCATACGGCGGCTTGTCATGGTACACAATACCATATTCCGCGGCATGCTCAAACATGTACGAGCCCTTGAGCACCTTTAAAAATCCAAGCTGCAGCTGGTTTGGCTTAAGCTCATAAATCTCATCAAAGGAACGCCCAAAGCTGTCATAGTCCTCGTATGGCAGCCCTGCAATCAGATCCAGATGCTCATGGATATTGTTGCCGCTTTGAATGAGCCTCACAACCTCCTTAAGCCTCTCAAGCTTCATAGTCCTGTGAATCTCCTTAATCGTGACCTCATTGGTGGACTGCACACCGATTTCAAGCTGTATCAGCCCCGGCCTCATATCAGAAATCAGCTCAAGCTCCTCCTGATTCAGCAGATCCGCTGATATCTCAAAGTGAAAGTTTGTCACACCATTGTCATTCGCCTTTATAAAGCGCCACAGCTCCATGGCATGAGCATGATTGCAGTTGAAGGTTCTGTCCACAAACTTAATCTGCGGCACCTTCTGGTCTATAAAAAACTTAAGCTCTCTTTTGACAATCTCAGTATCCCTGAAACGCAGTGTCTTATCCACCGATGACAGACAGTAGCTGCACGAAAACGGGCATCCTCTGCTGCTCTCGTAGTAGATGATACGGTTTGAAAAATCATCGAGAGTATCATAGCAGAATGGAATTTCACTCATGTTTTTAATTGGGCGTGGACTTGTGAATACTATTTCACCGGCTTTATTGTCTCCCATGTTGTTCACACTTGTACTATTACCTGTGCTGTTTTTTCTGAAAGCAATGCCTGCAATATCACTCAGATTTCTTTTATGCGCATAGTAACCGCACAGCTCTCTAAAGGTATCCTCACCCTCGCCAATCATCACACCGTCTATGTATGGATTTTCCCGCAGAAATGCCTCCACCTCGTAAGACACCTCAGGGCCTCCAACCCATATCGGCACTGACGGACAAAGCTTTTTATACTCGCGTGCAATATCAGTCACATAATCAATATTCCATATATAGCACGAAAAACAAAGTACGTCGGGCTTTCTCTTATAAAGCTCCTCAAGAATGTAATCCTTTTGATTGTTTATCGTGTATTCTGCAAGCTCCACAGCATCCCTGTACTCCCCGGCACAGGCGCGCAGTGAGTAAACTGCGAGGTTTGAATGTATGTATTTTGCATTGATTGCTGTCAATAAAATATTCATGGTTTCTCCTTAAAAAATGACCCTTGAATGTAGACTTTATGCCACAGTGAACTACCCATTGTCTTAAGCCAATGGGCTTCCTGCTTCAACGACCTCGTAACCTACTATCTCCACAGGCGTTAATTTGGGCAGTCCCTGCCCTATATATTTCTTTATGCTATTTGTCTTAATCCTTCTGTCAGTATATTTTTCGCGGCATTGATATCCCTGTCATGTTCTGCTCCGCATTTCGGACATATCCATGTCCTCACTGACAAATCTTTTGTATCTGGATTCTGATACCCGCAAACAGAACATAATTGACTACTAGCATAAAATGTATCTATTTTGATGTATTTCCTGCCATTCCATTTTGCCTTATACTCTAACTGTCTTGTCAGCTCATACCATGATACATCACTTATGGCTTTTGCCAGATGATGATTTTTTACCATGTTTTTTATCTGTAAATTCTCTGAAACTATCACTTGGTTTTCGCTGATAATCTCATGTGAAACTTTATGTAGATAATCTTTTCTTATATTCCTTATTTTCTCATGGCATAATGCTATCTTTTTCTTTGTTTTATAATAGTTCTTACTTCTCTTTCCTTTATGTGACAGTTGCCTTTGCAGCTTTACAAGCTGTTTCTCGTATTTTTTTATAATTTTTAGATTCTCATATACCTTCCCATCGGAAGTAATACATAAATCTTTAATTCCTAAATCGATTCCTATGTTATGATTTGTATGTGCCAGTTCCTTATGCTCCGTTTCTACAAGTATGGACACATAGTATTTTCCACTGGAAACCTGCGAAATGGTCGCTGACTTAATCTGCCCACTATATTCCCTGTGTAACCTTGCTTTTACCGCTTTTAATTTTGGCAATTTTATCTTCCCTGTCTCAAAATCTACCGCAATATTTCCATTTGTGAAGTTTGTTGTGTATGATTTATGATTATCGTGTTTACTCTTGAATTTCGGATATCCTGCATGCTCCTTAAAGAATTTTTGATATGCAGCGTCCATGTTATAGATTGCGTTGGTCAGAGCAAATTTATCTATTTCTTTTAACCATTCATAGTCTTTCTTTAATTCTCTGTTACAGTAATTATTACAATCCGTTTTACTAACTGACTTTTTCTCTTTCTCGTATATTTCTTTCCGATATGCCAATGTCTGATTGTAAACAAAACGGCAACAGCCAAATGTTTTTGCAATCTGAATTCTTTGTTCGCTATTAGGATATATCCTGTATTTATATGCTTTTAACACCCACTGTCGCCACCTTCCTACCCTTGATTTTCTATATATTTTCTCAACATCTCTTCTGAAACATTTCCTACACTGCAGACAAAATATCCGTCCGTCCAAAAAGTATGTTCTTTCCAGAAATGTTTTCGTAGATAATCCGGATATCTTTTCCAAATATGATATGTTGTATAACTCTTCATCAGATTTACTATTTTACTGATAGACATTGTTGGTTCTGTTTCTATCATGTAATGAATATGATCTTTATCTGTCTCCATATATCTGATAATGACTTTATGCTTTTGACATATCTCATAAGAAAACTGCTTTATATCATCTGATATTTGTTTTGACATCAGCAATTTCTTTCTATACTTGCATACGAAAATAATATGATACTGTAACAAATATTTGTGTCTGTTTTTTGATTTCCACGTTCCCATAACGCAAGTATAGCACAAACCTCCGCTTCCGGCTACCTTAACCCACCGTCTAAAGCCAGTGGGATTGCGGTAGCCCTATTTCAACGAATACATTGTATCACACCTTTCTTCTTCTATCAATTTTCTGACACAATCTATTTCATTACCACTTCGTCCCTATTAAATATTATTGTATCCTCCAAGCTTTTTATCTCCCCCGAAAAACAACTGCGCCCATCTCATCCGTCCGAAGTACCTTCGTCCCTTCCTGTGCTAACCCTTGTAGCACTTCCGTGTGTGGATGTCCATAACGGTTGTTGTATCCACAGGAAATCAAACCATAGTCCGCATGCGCATAGACCCCCTCCACATACGAGTACTTCGAGCCATGATGCGGAAGCTTGATACAATCATAATCCTGTTGTATATCCATATCTGCGACGGCATCTGCATCCATGTCTCCAGTAAATAACATGTCAAATGTATCAGAATGATATGCCAGTGCCAGACTCGCTGCATTCTTATCCTTTGCGCGATATTCTGCAGTTGGATGCAGGCAGGTAAGCGTAAATGTATCATCGCCGATCACGTCGCCCTCCCTCATCCACACGATTGTGATTCCGGCAGCCCGAATCACTGCTTCTAACTCTGCCAATGCCGCATCCTGAAACACATATGCGGAAAAGACAACCGTCCGCACCTTGATCTGCGTCAGTTTTCCCTGCAATAAAAGTTCTTTTAATCCACTGATATGATCCTCATCGGTATGTGTCACAAACCAACAGTCAATCTCCGTCATGCCTTGCGATCGCAGCGCCGGAAGCAGTGTGTATGTCCCACATTTTGACTGTGACGTCGAGCCGCCGTCAATCACGATATTTCTTCCGTCCGGGGATCGTATCAGGATTCCATCGCCTTGTCCAACATCCAAGAAACAGATTGCTTCTGTGCGTTGCTGCCACACGCATAACGCCTGTCCTGCCCCCTGTAACAGCATACTTATAAGGATCGTGCATACAGTGTAGCGCACGACCTCTCTTTTACGCCAGAACCTACCGGTATGTTTATATACAAAGTCCCGCAGCTTATTTCTTGTTTTTGTGCGAAGCAATACCAGCGTGCATGCAATCCCGCCATACCACATGCCAATCTGCCAGCCTCGTATCTCTCCTGTAACAAGTGTATTCCACGGCAGTTCCAGTGTCCTTTCGCAAAGCCATGTATATCCCTGTAACATCCACCCAACCGGCAGCATAGCGAACCTGCCAAGCGAAATCGTGCCAATGGATACAAGCAAGCCGAACCAGCTTCCTGCTACCACAACCGTCATCCCCGGTACAACGATCAGATTCAGCAATCCTGCATAGACTGGTATCTCGTAATAGGTTTTTGCCACCACAAGAAGCATCATCCCCTGCAATGTTACAGAATAAAACAGGCTCTGCACCACACGGAACCGAAGCGGATATCGTTTCTGGAACCGCCGAAATCCAGTTTTTTTATGCAAGCGCTTCATCCCATAGTTTCCAAGTGATACCCCCGCAATCGCCATATAGCTTAACTGCATCCCGGCATCTAAGATGCGAACCGGGTTGCATAGAAGCATAAAGAACAAGGCAATTCCCATCGCAGTCGGCATATCATAGGATTTCCCGAACATCTGCGCCACAAGAAAAATCACCATCATCCAGATCGCGCGCATCGTTGCCAGACTCATTCCGGTCATCATGCCGTACAACAAAAGTCCTGCTATCGTGATAATTCCTGCTGCCGGAATCGGCACACGAGCCCGCCGCATCAATCGAAAGAGCAGTCCTCCAAGCAGGGAAATATGAAGTCCTGATATCGCCAGAATATGCGCAATCCCGCCCATCTGATATAATGTCTTGAGTTCTGCATCTATCCTTGATTTTTCTCCAAGCAGGATTCCAGACACAAGCGACGCCTGTTCTTCTGGAAGAAGCTTTGCAATCTGGCAGTCTGCCCGTATACGCAATTCATATAATATACGTTTTCCCTGATAATACAAATACCTTGGCAGCCCAAGTATTTCCCGCTGATTAACGGTGATCGTCGTCACCTGCGGTGCATAATAATATCCGCTGATATTCCGGGCAAGATAATAGCTGCGTGACTGGAACCCACCCGGATTTCTCACATGCTCAAATGTATCATAAGTACCTGTTACCTGTACAATCTCCGCAATCGTGTGTTCCCCTTCCACACCACGGAGCAGAATATCTCCATGCACGTCAGCTCCGTCCAGTACCCGCATCGTCCATGTTTCTCCCTGCCGGTCAGTCAGAATCCCGGCACAGATGACAGGCTGCCCCTGCGTCTCCCCTCCCGTTGCATAGGTTATAATATCGTAACCGTTTTCCTGCCGGATATCCGGCTTTTCCCGTAGATCCTGCGGAATACGCAAAAAAGCGCCAAGCATTCCAAGACCGACTCCCAGTCCCAGCACGCATGCGCTTTTTCCCTGTTTTTTCTTCCGCACGAAAATCCCAACGCAAACAAGCATAGCACTCACTATGCCTATCTCGCCCACCGTTCTTGTGTACAGGCCAATCACCTCTCCAAGTGCATACGCCAAAGCCACACAAAATACTGGTCGTTTCATACGTCTCCTATATTCTTTTATTCTTGTACTACATTTGCATTAAATGGTAATGGTTTGTCTATTGCAACCACATTCCGGTACATTGGCACGATTTTTCCATCAATCAGAATCTGTACCGTATCCACGTCTGTCTGTGCAATTACCGAATTCACGACTGCATACAACGCAAGCTCTGGTGAAATCGTTCCCACGGCATTTGTAAATTCCTCTGACAGATCCAGATAGCAGACCGAATCATGGACCGACACCTGGTTCACCTTTGTGTCCGGAGGAAGCACTTTTTTCTGTACCAGCTCCCGTACGATATACTCCTGATCGGACGTCTGTGGCTCCGACTGTACTTTGATTCCATAGGATTCCAGTGCAGTTCCCTGCGCATTTGGTGCATACATGGTAATTGATTCCTCTGCCAGACTCGGTTCGTCGGTACCATAATAATAAACAGAATCCCGCAGGAACAACTGCTCTGCATACACTTTTTCGTCATGCCCCTTTACGGTCAGTGCAATGCTGGAAATATCATCCATCTGGAACAATGTCTTCGTTGTGGCTGCCATGATCAGCAATATATCTTCCTGCTCGTAACTGCCTTCCACAAGTGTGATATCCATCTGCAAACTGTTATCCTCGCCCATCATATAACTGTAAGCTTCGATCTTCGATGTTTCCATTGCTGTGAGTGCCGTCATTGCATCCTCCACGCAGGATGCGATTGCATCCGGTGTTTTCAACTGGTAATCTGCATCGGCACGCACAACTGTGTTATCCTCTGCCAGATACAGATGAATCATATTATCTGCAAGCGGTGTAATCTCTCCAGTCTGTGCTTTCCCACAGGCTGTCAGGCAAAGCAGTGCCGCGATCACGCATCCGGTTTTCCAATACTTCTTTCTCATTCTGCATCGCCCTCCTTTCGTGCTGTATCCACGGAGGCATCCGATTTCATCGGAATGCGAATGGTAAATGTAGTGCCCTCTCCAGACTCGCTGTACAATTTGATTGAACCCTTGTGCATCTGAATGACGCTTTTCGTGATAGCAAGTCCAAGTCCTGTACCACCGGTATCCCGGCTTCGCGCTTTATCTACCCGGTAGAAACGTTCAAATACATGCTCCTTGCAGTCATCCGGGATTCCAACACCGGAATCTGCAACCTTCACATAGAAGTTGCGGTGGTCTGCATTGAGCGTCACTTTCACCCAGCCATTGTCAACATTGTACTTCACCGCATTCTCTATAATATTCGTCAGAGCCAGACTCAGTTTGACCTCATCCACCCATGCCGTCACATCACGGTAGCTCTCGTAAGTAATCTGGATTCCACGGCTTTTGGCGATTGGCGTTACGCGCTTCAATATCACCTCCAACAGATCATTGATCTTTATCTCCTCGATATTCATCGCGGCTGATTTTTTATCCATTTTTACAAGTGTCAGCAGATCGGTAATAATTTTACTTTCTCTGTCAATCTCATCCACGATATCAGTCATAAATTCCTTGTACATCGCAAGATCCGCAGATTCGTTCTGTATCAGAGAATCTGCCAACACCTTCATCGACGTGATCGGCGTCTTTAATTCATGTGACACATTCGATACAAACTCCTGTCGTGTGGAGTCAATGACCATCAGCTTGGATATCGTCGCATTGTAACGTTCCGTCAGCTGTTTAAACTCCTTGAATCCACGCACTGGAATCTGTGTCTCCAGCTGTCCTTCTCCCGCGATTTCCATCTGCTGATTGATACGCTTGATCCCACGTGAGCTTGCATTGCCGATTGCCCATGCTGCACCAATGCAGATTGCCATGATAAGTGCAAATGACAACCAGTTTCGTCGTTCTACCCGGCGTTCAATTACCTTCAGGCTGTCCGTCGATGCCTGAATCACAAGCACGCCCTGTACATCCTGTTCCTGCTTCACAGCTGTGATATATTCAAGATATCCATCCTTCTTCGATATCTTCTCACTCGCCTGTCCGCGCATTACAGCCATAATATCCGGATTTACAATCTGTGCATTTTCATGGTTTCCATAAGTATCCTTGATCACCCGGTACTCCCGGTTTATCACAAGCACCCTGCCGTAAAAAGTCGTTGCGACACCTTCGATACGAAGATTTAAATCCTGTGGGTCATCGAGCGTCATATGATTCTCAAGCAGATTATTCTTCAGATATTCCGCCTGCGCCATCACATTTTTTTCAAGCTGTTCCTGATATCGCTGCACATACAGACGGCTTGACATCAGCGAATACACAAGCATAATCCCTGCACACAGCACGATGATCAGAAACGTCACAAACCATCGGAGGCTGATGCCCATATGTTTATGCTGGCGCTTCTCCGCCCGTTCCCGGCGTTTCAGCTTTTTACGTTCTAATTTTTCATCCTTTTTTTCTTCTTTTATTTCGTCTTTCACGTTGTTTCATTCCGTCCTTTTCCAGAATACCACTACTATATCACACCGTCCGTTTTGCTTCAAGGCACTTGTACAATCCATGCGAAATTGCTATGATACAAGTACAACACCGAAAGGGGGATACACTTATGAATTTTGATCCTGTTTCCATGCCAAAGGTCGAACTGCACTGCCATCTGGATGGTTCTTTGAGCAAAGAATTCCTGATGCAGACCTTACAGCTTTCGACACTGGACATGCATACAATACAGGCACCTGCCAACTGTCAGTCACTTGCCGAATATCTGACCTGCTTTGACCTTCCGGTATCCGCACTGCAGGAAAAAGAGCATATCCGGGATGCCGTCGTTGATGTCGTGCGACAGGCAGCCGCAGAAAATGTCCGCTATATGGAAATCCGGTTTGCACCTATGCTGAGCGTCAACAGTCACCTGGATCTGGAAAATGTCGTGCAGTCGGCTGTCTATGGATGCCAGAAAGCATTTGACCGGTATGGAGTATTCACCAATCTGATCTTATGTGCGATGCGCCATCACTCCCCACAGCAAAATCATCTGGTTGTCCGCTGTGCCAGAGAATTCTTAGGAAATGGCGTCTGTGCGTTAGACCTTGCCGGTGATGAAGCCGGACATCCAAACGAGGAATTCGAAGCCTTGTTTGAAGAAGCAAGACGGTTGGAGGTGCCTGTCACAATTCATTCCGGCGAATGTGGCAGTGCCAGAAATGTCGCGCTCGCCCTCCAATATGGAGCACGCCGGATCGGACATGGCATTGCAGCCATCAAAGATCCTGCTCTGCTGGAAGCCTGTCGCAACGCACACATCGGTTTTGAGCTTTGTCCAACCTCGAATTTCCAGACAAAAGCAGCGACTGAACTGGACGCGTATCCACTCCGTGCGTTTCTGGATTTTGGACTGCTTGCAACAATCAACACCGACAACCGTACCGTGAGCCACACAACGCTGACTGACGAATATACCTTTGCCCTTGAAAAGCTCCACATAGAAAAAGAAGATCTCCGGACACTGTATAAAAACAGTGTGGAAATCTCCTTTGCCTCTGACTCTGTCAAGCATCAATTACTGTATCTTCTGCCATAGCGAACTTTTTTCGCTGTGTGCAGATTACTCGTGGAAATAATATCCCACGCCCCATTTTGTATGAATGTATTTTGGATCGGCTGGTGTTGCCTCGATCTTCTCACGAAGTCGACGCACATGCACATCCACGGTTCTGGCATCGCCCGGATAAGATGGTCCCCAGATAGTTTTGAGCAACTGCTCTCTGGAATATACCTTGTTCGGGTTTGATACCAGCAGATATACAAGTTCAAACTCCTTGGCTGTCAGGTTGACTTCCTTGTCATCGATATATACCCGGCGGCTGTCCACATCAATCTTCAGTCCCTTTGTCTCAATCACCTTCTGATTTTCCTGTTCCGGCACATTCCGGTTATTCCGACGGAAAATCGCCTTGATTCTCGCCTTTACTTCCAATATATTAAACGGCTTTGTTATGTAATCGTCTGCGCCATATTCCAGTCCCAGTATCTTGTCCATATCATCGCCCTTAGCTGTCAGCATAATGATTGGCACATCCGAAAACTCGCGGATCATCTGACACACTTCCAGTCCGCTAAATCCCGGCAGCATGATGTCCAGTAAAATCATATCGTAATGATTTGCCTTTGCAAGCTCCAGTGCGGTTTCACCATCGTAAGCAACTTCGACTTTCATATCGTCCTGCTCTAAGCTGAACTTGATACCCTTTACGATTGACTTTTCATCATCTACCACCAAAATTTTCTTCATTCTATACACCTCATCCCACAATAATTAAGTCCTTGATTTTATTATATATGCCCTCTTTGATTCCACGGATATTCATAAGCTCCTCCGTGTTCTGAAATTTCCCCTGGGCTTCCCGATATGCGATAATCGCATCCGCTTTGCTCTCGCCAATTCCCGGCAATGTCATCAGTGCGTCTTTTCCGGCGGTATTGATGTTGATCTTCCCGTCCATTTCCACATTTGTACCGGCTGGTGCATCCTGCGCCGATGTCCCATCTGTCTCCCGACCTGATAAGGAAATCCCGTTTGTCTCCTCCATCGTCGGAATGTAGATCTGTTCTCCCGCCACAACGGTCTGCGCCAGATTCACATAGGTAACATCCGCATCGTCCGTAAATCCACCTGCCATTTGAACCGCTGTCTCTCTGATTGCAGAACCTGCAACATAATAGACACCCGGCTGTCGTACCGCACCACACACATACACAGCCACATCGTCTGACTGCTCCTGCTCCGGTGTTTCCGCTTCGGTTGTCGTCGTTGCAAACGCCTCTGCCGATGAAACCACTGTTTCTTCTCCACCAGCGTCATCCATCATCTGCGTTTCTGTCTGTGTCTCACTCGTAAGCAGCTTTACCTGTCTGCCACAGCCACACAAAGCCACTGCCAACACACAGCCAGCAATTATAAATTTTATGTACTGCAAAATGAAATAGCTCCCTTCTAAAAAAGTCTGGTATTCCATATTGCATATTCAAGACATACACCCATTGTACAGAACTTCCCACGGAATTACAATAGGCGGATTTCACGAAAAAAAGTTACTTCTCCCACTGAAAAATGATAAATCCCACTACGGACACAACGATACCAACCAGCTTCGTCCACTGAAAATCTGCTTTCTCGACACCGAACCAGCCAAAAAGCTCAATCAGGTATGCAATCAATAGCTGCGAAATCACAATCAGCAGCACTGCCTTCGCCGGTCCCAATCCTGCCATCGCTGTAATGACGGTCCATGTAATAAAGGCACCGATCACACCGCCTAACAGCATATATTTGTGATCGACCTGCGCAAGCGAGAATATCCCTGCCTGATTCCGCTCAAAGATCGCCCACAGGGCAATCGCAACAACAAATCCGGAAAATGCCACCCACGCAGACGCAAGCCACGTAGACGTCTGCTTTGTCACGCCTGTATTAAATACACCCTGCACACTCATCAACGCACCGGATATCAATGCGACTATTATTCCCCACATAAAAAACTACCTCCATAGAAAAAATGTATATAGAGGTAGTTTGTGTTAATTATTTCATTTTCATTCGGACAACTTAGAATAATGGCTCCTTCAAAATCGCAGTACCAATACCCTTTTCTGTAAAGAACTCCAGAAGCAGGCAATGCTCTACACGACCATCGAGCATATGGACACGTGCAACACCGTTCTTCATTGCCTCGATACAGTTTGTA
>OHYA01000793.1_pt1 | contig 12197 bp, 17 predicted proteins | sample 1580051 | NCBI WGS metagenome assembly OHYA01 (sample SAMEA3882554, study PRJEB24775) | human gut metagenome | biome: human-associated habitat; feature: intestine environment; material: feces | place: Netherlands | collected 2009/2010 | reverse complement strand
TTATGGAGACAAAGGAACACTATCACAGGGCAGAATTAGTCGAGCGGATCTGGGAAGCCTTTGAACACTACTATGAGATTTTTTTGCAGACAGAGGATCTTTCCGGTCTTGTAAACGAATACAATTCACATCTTGTGAACATGCATCAGCAGGTAAAAGTGCTTGATCCTAAGGAACCGTTTGAGGGTAAAGCCATGGGAATTACGCCAAAAGGAGAACTGATCGTGGATACCTGGGAGAGCAGAAAGCTTGTCTCCACAGGCGAAGTATCCGTAAGAGGAATCTATGGATACGTGTAAATACCAATATTTATAAAACAGGAAAAGAAATATGAGTGAAAATAAGAAAACAAATCAAATACAGCCACCAGAGGAACTTGTGCTCTGTGGTGCGAGTGCGTACAATCAGAAATTCTATATCAATGAGAATTTCAAAAATCTTCCGGATGAGATCAAAAATCAGTTGAAAGTCATGTGTGTGCTTTTTTGTGCAGATATCGGAGGAATCCTTCAGCTTGTTTTTGACGAGGAGGGAAATCTGGAATTCCGCACCGCGTGCAATGAGGACGATCTTTTATACGATGATATCGGAAGCGGACTGAAGATCAAAGAACTCCGCCAGAAAAATGAAGATCTGCTCCGTGGACTGGAATTATATTACAAGGTAATTTTTGATAAATTGGAGGAATAACATGATTATTACAATTGATGTAGGAAACACAAACATAACAGTAGGTGTATTCAATGGGGATGAAATAGTAGCAAGTTTTCGTATGACGACCAAAATGCCGCGTACATCAGATGAGTACGGCATGCTTCTGACAAATCTTTTGGAGCAGAACCGCATTCACTGCGATGAGATTCAGGATGCGATTATTGCATCGGTAGTTCCGAATGTCATGCATTCCTTAGAGGGCGCGGTGATCAAATACTTAAACATCCGTCCAATCGTGATCGAGCCGGGAACAAAAACGGGAATCCGTATCGTCACAGAAAATCCACGTCAGATCGGTGCAGACCGTATCGTGGACGCTGCGGCAGCTTATGAGATTTATGGTGGTCCGGTGCTCGTACTTGATTTCGGTACAGCCACCACTTATGACCTTGTAGATGCAACCGGAGCGTTCGTATCCGGTGTCACAGCTCCTGGAATCCGTATTTCCGCAAAAGCACTCTGGGAGGATGCAGCAAAACTTCCGGAGATCGAGATCAAAAAACCGGACAGCATTCTTGCAAAAGAAACCATCACAAGTATGCAGGCTGGTCTGGTGTATGGACAGATCGGACAGACAGAATACATTGTCCGCCATATGAAAGTGGAAGCAAATTTAGGTGAGATCAAAGTGGTTGCCACCGGTGGACTTGGACGTATCATTGCAAGTGAGACATCCATGATCGACGTGTATGATCCAAACCTGACATTAAAAGGTATGAACTTAATCTATAAAAAACAGAACCGTAAATCAGGAAGAATCAAACAGGCATAACGACAACAGAAAATGACAAAAAATCAGTCATAAATACAGCGGAAGCTGTAAATCATCAGGACAGATAAGGAAAAACAATGAATTCAATTCGAAAGCTGCAGATCGGAAATGTAACTTTAGAGAACAATTTAATTTTAGCACCAATGGCAGGGGTAACGGACCTGCCATTTCGCTTGCTGTGCAAAGAGCAGGGGGCAGGGCTTTTATGCATGGAAATGGTCAGTGCCAAGGCAATCCTTTACAAAAATAAAAATACAGAGGAGCTTCTGACCATAGATCCAAGAGAAAAACCGGTATCTCTCCAGCTCTTTGGTTCAGACCCGGATATCATGAGTGAGATCGCAAAACAGATCGAGGAGAGACCATTTGATATCTTAGATATCAACATGGGCTGCCCGGTGCCGAAAGTCGTGAATAATGGAGACGGCTCTGCTTTGATGAAAAATCCGCTTCTGGCAGGAAAAATCATTGAGAAAACGGCAAAAGCGATCAAAAAACCTGTGACGGTAAAAATCCGCAAAGGCTTTGACGACGATCATATCAATGCCGTGGAGATGGCACATATCGCGGAGGAGTCCGGTGCTGCAGCAATCGCAGTACATGGCAGGACCAGAGAGCAGTTCTATTCTGGAAAAGCGGACTATCATACGCCAGGTGAAAGAAGCCGTCTCCATTCCGGTCATTGGAAATGGGGACATCTTAACGGCGGATGATGTGATCCGTATGCAGGATGAGACAAACTGTGATGGTTTTATGATCGCAAGAGGCGCGGAGGGAAATCCGTGGATCTTCAAACAGATCCTGCACTACTTTGCGACAGGTGAAAAACTGGAAAAACCATCATTTGCAGAGGTCACGGACATGATCCTGCGCCATGCACAGATGCAGATTGGATTTAAGGGGGAGTACACCGGAATCCGTGAGATGCGCAAACATGCGGCATGGTACACGGCGGGTTATAAAAATTCCTCCCGTCTCCGTGCAAAAATCTGTGAAGTGGAAAATTATGAGCAGCTTCAGGCATTATTTGAAGAGGTATTGGCATATAATAATTAAAAATCTGTGGAGGGACAACATGTCTTATCCCAATGCATATCTTAGGGATTTCGTCCCTGTGCTTGGACAGATTTTAAAAGAGAAACAGATAGCACCGGAAAAACTGCATCTGGAAATTATCGACGAGGAATCCGAAGAAAAAAGTATCTTTGAGCCGGTGGGCGTGGATGAAGTGCTTGACCAGCTTGCGGATGAACTGAACCATCTTACGGTTTACACGGATCGTCCGGCACATTTTCAGGCATTTGCAGAACAAATCTACGAGGAAAACGGTCTGATGCCGCTCATTTTCACGAAAAAACAGTTGAAAAGCCGTTCGTTTTCCGGTGCGCAGGGTGTGGCGGACAGAGCAGACATGCGGCCCGGGGTGGGAGATACACTCGTTCTGGATTTTGAGTGGGAGGGACAGTGCTATTTCAACCTTCTGGCTCAGGGAAAGAATTACATTCCAATCCACAAGAAACCTTGGAAAATAGCGGAAAATCTTGACATCATAGTGCCTTTCGGTTATAATACTGTGATTGTCAAGAGCAGACAAAATAAGAAAAAAAAGCCCGTAAGAGACAGATTTGAAGAGGCATTTTACTCAGACTGAGCAGAGAGACAACTCGGGCACAAGCGTGCGAGAAACCCGCACATACAAAATCCGGCAGCGCCGGAAAGGGAATAAGAAAGTAATTACAAAGAAGGGTAAACGAGATGGACAAGAAAAACATTCTGACTTATCAAGGACTTAAGAAGCTTGAAGACGAATTACAAGAATTAAAAGTAGTAAGAAGAAAAGAAGTTGCTGCCAAGATCAAAGAGGCAAGAGAACAGGGAGACCTTTCCGAGAACGCTGAGTATGATGCAGCAAAAGATGAGCAGAGAGATATCGAAGCACGTATCGAAGAAATCGAAAAAATTCTGAAAAATGCGGAAGTAGTTGTAGAAGATGAAGTAGATCTGGACAAGATCAGCGTTGGATGCAGCGTCAAGATTTACGATGAAGAATATGAAGAAGAAATGGAATACAAAATTGTGGGATCTTCCGAGGCAAACAGCCTGAAAGGAAAGATTTCAAATGAATCACCGGTAGGTCATGCACTGCTGGGACATAAAGTAGGCGATGAAGTAACTGTAGAGACTCAGGCAGGAGAAATCCATTATAAAGTACTGAGCATCCACAGATCTAATTAAGGAGTGACAACAGTGGGAGAACAGAAGAATCAAAAGACACAGGACGTAAATCAGCTGCTGAAAATCCGCCGCGATAAGCTTGCAGAACTGCAGGCAGACGGAAAAGACCCGTTTCAGATCACAAAATTTGATGTGACACATCACAGCCAGGAAGTCAAAGATCAGTTTGAGAATCTGGAAGGAAAGAGTGTAGTGCTCGCAGGACGTATGATGTCCAAGCGAGTAATGGGAAAAGCATCTTTCTGCAATATCCAGGATCTGCAGGGCAATATCCAGTCTTATGTGGCAAGAGACAGCATCGGTGAGGAAGAATACAAAGCTTTCAAAAAAATGGACATTGGAGATATCGTAGGTCTGGAAGGTGAAGTATTTAAAACAAAGACCGGCGAAATTTCCATTCATGCATCCAAGGTAACTCTGCTTTCCAAGAGTCTTCAGATTCTTCCGGAAAAATTTCATGGTCTGACCAATACCGACATCCGTTATCGTCAGCGTTATGTCGATCTGATCATGAACCCAGAGGTAAAGGATACCTTTATTAAGCGTTCTAAGATTATCAAGGAAATCCGTAAAAGACACCTTTATCAAACGTTCCAGGATCATCAGTGCAGTACGTCAGTATCTGAACGGACAGGGATTCCTGGAAGTTGAAACACCGATGCTGGTATCCAATGCTGGCGGTGCAGCAGCAAGACCGTTCGAAACACATTTCAATGCACTGAACGAAGACCTGAAGCTGCGTATTTCCCTGGAACTGTATCTGAAGAGACTGATCGTCGGAGGCATGGAGCGTGTTTACGAGATCGGCCGTGTATTCCGTAACGAGGGACTGGATACACGTCATAATCCAGAGTTTACTCTGATGGAGCTTTATCAGGCATACACAGATTACCACGGCATGATGGATCTGACTGAGAATATGTATCGCTATGTTGCACAGACTGTTCTTGGCACAACCACCATTTCCTACAACGGTATCGAGATGGATCTGGGCAAACCGTTTGAACGTATCACAATGGTAGATGCTGTTAAGAAATATTCCGGTGTAGACTGGAACGAAATCAAAGACCTTGAAGCTGCCCGTGCAGCCGCAAGAGAACATCACATCGAATATGAAGAACGTCACAAAAAAGGCGATATCCTGAACCTGTTCTTTGAAGAATTTGTAGAAGAACATCTGATTCAGCCGACGTTCGTTATGGATCATCCGGTTGAGATTTCACCGCTGACCAAGAAAAAACCGGAAAATCCGGAATATGTAGAACGTTTTGAATTCTTCATGAACGGCTGGGAAATGGCAAATGCTTACTCCGAGCTGAATGACCCGATCGACCAGAGAGCACGTTTCGCAGCTCAGGAAGAACTGTTCGCACAGGGCGATGAAGAAGCAAACCACACCGACGAAGATTTCCTGAATGCACTGGAGATTGGTATGCCGCCTACAGGAGGTATCGGATTCGGTATCGACCGTATGTGTATGCTGCTGACCGATTCCGCTGCAATCCGTGACGTTCTGCTGTTCCCGACGATGAAGAGCTTGGATAAATAAACCTAGTGTTTATGCGGGGTTGAGGCATTTGAGTACGTCAAAGGACGCATTAAAAGACGCATTTTGACATAGTCATTTACATCAGTATGAAAGAGTACACAATCTGAAAAGAAAAAGATTCAATCAAATATGAACTACTAAGAGGACATTTTCTAAAGAAATTTAGAAGATGTCCTCTTTTTTGCGTTATGGAGAAAATACGTCATTTGTTATGAAGTCAAAGTGAAAGGAGCACAGCAATGAATGAATCAAAGAAGAAAGATAGATATGAGGATGCAAAAAAGTTTGTAAGATATTCAGATGGTGCAAAAATGTACAGTATGGGAATGACAAAATTTCAAGAAGTGGCTAAGGATGCCAAGGCTTGTTATAAAATTGGTCAGCTTGTACTTGTTAATACAGAAATATTGGATAAGTATCTTGAAACTTTTCATATTACAGATTCTGAGTTTTATAAGTAGGTGATGTTATGGTAAATACATTGAGTGGTTCAGTTTGTGCCTATAGAAAAGAAACTGTAAAACCAAGATTTATTCGTATTGATGAGGTAATGGCTTTATTAGATGTAACACAAGATGAGGCAATGGATATAGCGTTGGCTGCTGGAGCAAGATATCAGCTTGCAAAGATTATATTAGTACATAAGGAAAGGTTGATGAAATTTATGAAACATTCTGCAAGAGTTCCTAGTTCAAATAAAATTGTGGAAAAGAAGTTTGTGAGAATCGGAGAGGGTTCAATGACTTACAGCATAGGACATCATAGATTTATCGAAATGGCTAGAGCAGCTGGAGCTGTATATAAGATAGGCGAAGCAAAAGGAAATACTATTCTGATTAATCTGGAGTTGTTTGATGAATATATGGAGCAATTCAGAGAACCGCCAACAGAAATGAAACATCCATTGCCAAATGTGAAAGGAGACTGATGAATGAGTTACTCATATAAGTGCTATTCAGATACAAAGGATTTTATGAAAAAATTTGTCAATGCAGAGGAAGGAGCGATTATTTATGGGATAAGTAAATCGAGAATCATAGTAATTGCGAGAGAGGCAGGAGCAGTCTATAAAGTCGGTAATTCAGCATTAATCAATACGGAATTATTTGAAAAATATCTTGAACGATTCAGAGAGCCGGCAAGAGAACTGCCTAAGCATACATGGAACAAATTAAAGGAAATGACAAATACACCAAAAACTGGTGAAAATTCGTAAAAATACACCAGTGGTGTCACTTCCGTAAAATTAAAGTGCATTGTAGAATATCAATTGTCCAAGAGAGATTGGACATAACAATTGAATAATCAGTTACAGATTTGCAAAGTAGTTTGCACTGCAGAGTATCTGTAGGTAGTAAATTTACGGGGCATGTACCTGGAAGATGAAAGTCACAGCTATCATCTTAGTAGCCTGATGGATCGAAAGATGAAGGGTGAGAAGTTGGATGGAAATCTGGTAAAAGGGCGCAAGAGATCCGGTGGATCTCTGCTCTGCGCGGACCGAAGCGAAGCGTAGACCGGCATGTTGCGTAAGGATAATCAACCACAGAGGGCGAGAAGTTCGTCCTTATCCTCAAAAGGCTAAAAGAGGAGATAGTGCTTCTGATAATTCAGAAGGGCGTCGTGAAACACATTTTGTGGCTCGTCTGTAACTCCCGGAGGTGAGAACACCTCTTTGTACACGGGGCGATATAGGAGTCTAGAAGACTGGCGTGTACCTACATGCTTAGCATTAAGCATAGCCATGTAGACTATATCACTTCCAAATTCAAATTCTGTCTATATGGCAACTAATTTGAAGGAGGATAAAGTGATGATGGGATTTAGCATAGCATTTATAATTATTGTTCTTATCGTATTGTATTCATTAGCGAGGACGGCAGGTGAGTCGGACCGGATATTGGAAAATATAAGAGAGCAATCACTCCTTGGAAGGGAGGAGAGCTCTGGTGGGAACAGTTGAAAAAAGAAATAAACATAAGAAACGCAGGTTTGTATCTTCAGAAGAGAAGCTTGAGAGAGAATTAAAAGATTGTATGCATTGTAGATTCTTCTGGGGACATAACAACAGATGTGCCAATGGAACATGTTGTAAACCATCTAAGAAAAAAGAACAGAAACTTCCGACGGAATGTGTCGGATGTCCATATTATCAAGGGAATGGTTATTGTTTTCCTTGTATGCGAAAGCTGATAGGAAAGTAGGTGGTTCAGATGTTCAAGTGGCTATATAAGAAGAAAGGATGTGCAAAACATATGAATAACAAGTTAGAAGTAATCGGCATTGATCATGGCTGGTCAATGATGAAAACAATCTCTCAGGTATTTGTCACAGGTGTTAAGGAGATTACAACTACTCCGGCACTTTTCGGTGATGTACTTGAGTATGAAGGAAAGTTTTACAAGGTCGGAACTGTAAGGCAGGAAGTAAAGGATACAAAGGTCGAAGATGACAGCTTTTATCTTCTCACTCTTGCAGCAGTTGCTAAGGAACTTAAAAGAAGAGGTCTTGCAGAGGCAAAGGTATTCCTTGCCGTAGGACTTCCACTTACAAGGTTTGGAGCAGAGAAGAATGATTTTATCAAGTACCTGACAAAGAATAAGCGTGTAAGCTTCAAATATGAGAATGAGTCATATCATATTGAAATTGATGATGTGGCAGTATTTCCTCAGTGCTATGCAGCAGTAGTGGACAAGATTCCTGCTATGGCAAAGAAAACACTGATAGTAGATATTGGAAGCTGGACAATCGACATTATGCCGGTAATCAACAAGTCACCGGATGAATCAAAGTGTGTGACGATTCCAAAAGGTCTTATTACCTGTATGCGTTCTATCAATGAGCAGTGTGTAAGACAGCTTAACGGAGAGGTAGACGAGTCAGAGATACAGAACATCATGCGATATGGCAGGTCAGATATTGATGATGAATACTTTGCCATTATTAAGGCAGAGATAGAGGATTTTGTTGATAAGGTATATAACTCAATCCGTGAGTTTGGGTATAACTTAAAGACTACACCGATTGTATTTGTCGGTGGCGGGGCAGTTGTGATGAAGAACTTTGGGAGCCACGATGCCAAGAACATTTCCTATAACCTTGATGTAAAGGCAAATGCAAGAGGATATGAGCAGCTTGCCACAATGGGACTTAAAAGCACTAAGCGATTATCATAAGGAGGCAGATGATGGGAAGAAGACTTGAATATGAAGTAAAAACTTCTGTCCGCCTCAACATGAGCAATCCTCAGCATGTGAAAATCAATGATGTGATTCAGAACCTTGATCCGAAGATTTTCAAATCTAAGAATCAGTTCATCATAGATGCGATTCAGTTTTACATTGATAATTATGGAAAAGAAACCTTTGTTATCAAGAAGAAGGAAAAAGAGAGGGCTGAATATATCCGGTCAGAAGATATTGATGACATTAAGGAAGAAGTCATTGAAGCAGCAACCAATGAGGCTAGAAAAGAGGTAATAAAGCTGTTAGGCGGAGTGATATCCGGGATGAATGTTGGTCAGCCGGTAATAATGCAGGCAGCCAATAGTGAAGCACAAGAACCTACAGAAGATGTTATGGACGATGCAGATGTTGCAGGACTTGCAATGGGATGGATGTCGAAAGGAGACTGATTATTATGAGAAGAGTTATGGGAGCCGTAGGAACAGTGATTTTAGAGATACTCAAGTGGATATTAAGGATAATTCTTGGAGCTTTGAAGCTGGTCTTAGGACTTGCCAGAATAATTCTTCTTCTATTCGCAATGGTGGCAAGGGTATTTCTTTCATTCGTAAGAATGGGCACATTCTGAGAGGAGGTGAGCGTATGCAGGTAAAGGGTTTATTCTTAAATTATAAGAAAAACAGAAGACTTATGCAGTATTTCTTTAAAATAAGAGAGCTGGTATAATGAAAGGAGTTTAAGATGCACAGAATACGGGACAGTCCTATGTGTCCCGTGCATTACAGATAAATAGTTCACCGCAAGGGTGGATGGCACGGAACACAAAGCCCGTCCCTCTTGCGGAGAAGGGATGGGTGATTACTATGAAGAAGATAAGTATTATCTTATTATCCGCAGTACTGGTCTTTTCAATGGCTGCCTGTAATGGTGGTAAGGAAAAGGCTGATAATCAGACAGAGAAACAGACGGAAAGCGTAAAGCCAACTGAAGAAGTAGCAATGGCAACGGAAGCTGTCACAGAGGTCACAACCGAAGCTGGAAGTGAAGAGACAGAGAAAGATATTGCCGAGGTTAAAGATTCAGAAGAGAAGACTGATAAGGAAGATAACCGGTCCGCTGATAATGAAACTGCATCAAAGCAGGAAGAAAAGCCAAAGCAGAATGACGAGCCGGAACAGAAAGCTCCTGTAAATGATAATGAGGAAGCTGGCGGAAATCAGAGTAATGCAGGTAATGGTGGTCAGACTACAGACAGTCCGAAAGACAATGTGAGCAATCCACAGCCTGCATCCGTGGCATACAGTCCACAGAATGTTGTGTCACTTGCAACAGCAAAGTGTCAGGCAGGAGGGATGATTACCACACAGCAGAATTTACAGAATCATTTGAATGACGGCAGTATCACGCAGGAAGAGTACAATGAGTATTATCCTTACGATGGTATGGAAGGCTCTTATTATAGTGTGTTTGTAGAGACAGACCTCAACAAAGCAAGTACCATTGATGGACAGCGGTTATCATCTGAGGATGCAATCGCAGAATATATTGCAAGTATGTTACTTTTGGAAACAGATCCGGTATTCTACATCAGTTATGATGGAGTTTACACGACAGGCGGCACAGACTATTACGAGTTTCGATGTCACAGATAAATAAAAACGAATAGAAGCAGAAGGAAGAAAGATGTAAGCCATAAACTTATGTCTTTCTTTTTTTATGCGTAAATTAAGGAGGAAAGAGCACATGAAACAGAAACTAAAGCGTTTTATGGCAGGATTTATGGCTATGCTCACACTGGTTGGAACACTCTTTACGAATGGAACAACAGCATTTGCAGCCAGTCCGCAGGCAAATATTGCGTTCTGGAATGCGTCAGTCAAAAATTCCGGAGAAGTAAGTGAGCTGAAGCCCGGATATAATCATGGCAAGATTCTGTATTCAATTCTTGACGGAAATTCTGCATATTGTATGAATTTCGGATTAAGAGCAGATGGCGGTCAGCTTATGAACAGCTACGATGATGCGAGCACATCAATGTCAGCACAGCAGAGAAAGCTTTTAAGTTACTGCCTTTATTATGGGTTTAACAGTACACAAAAGGCGGCACCAAGCAACAGCCAGTGCGATGAGTATATCGCAACTCAGGCAATGGTATGGGTTATTGTAGCAGATATCTTTGGAACCGGAAGTGGTGATTCGGCAGCAAGAAAGCTCTGTAACACAGCACCAAGTCCTGATTCTTCATACAGCTATTATGAGAGACTCAGGGACAATATCAGCAGCTCCTACAATGCAACACTTCCAAGTTTTGCATCACGCAGAATTAGTGAGGCACCAACTTATGAATTAAAGTGGAATGAGGGAAGTCAGAGATTTGAAACAACATTATCTGACAGCAATGGTGTCTTATCAGACTTTGATTTTGGCATCAGCGGATATTCTGTTGATAAGAATGGCAACAGTATTACAATCTCTTCAACGAGCGTGAATACTACAGCTACAACAGGAACATTCACATCCAATGCTGGCAAGGTTGAGACAACATCAAGCTGTGTATTCTGGCTTACAGGAAAGAGCGGATATCAGGAGTTTATTTCTGAAAGACCGACAGCAGATCCTATCAAAGCCTATATCAAGGTCAAGACAGAGAACATCGGATATGGTGAGCTTACAAAGACAGACGAGTCAAGCGGAGTGAAGCTTTCCGGTGCAGTCTATGGAATCTATTCTGACAGCGGATGCACAAACAGAGTACAGACCATGACAACAGATGGAAACGGATATGCAAAGTCAGCTGCACTTGTTGCAGGCACTTATTATGTAAAAGAGATTACCGCACCAAAGGGATATGTCCTTTCCGGTAAAGTTCATACACTTACTGTAAAAGCAGGACAGACAACGGGAATCTCTGCAACAGATAAAGAGCAGCTTGGAGCAATCACAATCTATAAAGAGGGTGAGGTGCTTAGCTCATGGAATGGAAGCAATTTCACTTATGAGAAAAAGAAGCTTTCCGGAGCAACCTTTAAGGTAACTGCCGGAGCAGATATCTATAAGGCAGATGGTACAAAGGTGTATAGTGCTGGCGATGTTGTGGCAGAAAGCCTTACAACAGGAACTGACGGACAGGTGGTATTATCTGACCTTCATCTTGGAACTTATGTGGTAACTGAGATTAAGAGCATTGACGGGTATACAATCAATACCACACCTCAGACAGTAGCAGTTGAGTATAAGGATCAGACTGTGACAGTACAGTATGAATCAACTACGATTGAGAATACAAGACAGAAAGCGGATGTATCTGTCGTAAAGAAGGACTCTGACACAGAGAATCCTCTTGATGGCGGCAAGTACACACTTTATGCCGGAAATGACATCAAAAACTATGCCGGACAGGTTATTGTGACAAAGGGTACAGCTCTTGAGACAGTAACTACAGGTGAGGACGGAAAGGCAAGCTACAGCGTGGATCTGCCAATCTCTAACGGATATTATATCCAAGAGACACAGGCACCATATGCGTATATCAGAAACAGTAAAGATGTTTACAGCTTCAATTTCAATGTATTACCTGAAACACAGGCAAAGGCATCATTCAGTCACACATTTGTAAATGACAGAACCACAGCAAAGATTCATATCTACAAGGTAGACAAGGAATCAGGCAAGGCAGCAGCCCAGGGAGATGCAAGCCTTGAAGGTGCAGTTTATGGTCTTTATGCGAGAAACGATATCGTGC
>OHYA01000789.1_pt1 | contig 12235 bp, 7 predicted proteins | sample 1580051 | NCBI WGS metagenome assembly OHYA01 (sample SAMEA3882554, study PRJEB24775) | human gut metagenome | biome: human-associated habitat; feature: intestine environment; material: feces | place: Netherlands | collected 2009/2010 | reverse complement strand
TTCTTGCCGGATAAGGCAATTGATCTTGTCGATGAGGCTGCTTCTAAGGTTCGATTAACAGCATTTGTTGCGCCAGAGGCAGTATCAAAGCTTAAAAAAGATATTGAAAGCTTAAATCAGGAAAAGGAAAGTGCTGCTTTGATTGCAGAATTTTTTAAAGATTCAAATCTGCCGCAGGATTTTACAGATCGAATCTCTTTTCTCGTAAGTCATCATCATACGCTCGATCAGATTGATGGCATCGACTATCAGATCATCATTGAAGCAGACTATCTGGTCAATGCGGACGAAAGCCATTTTTCCGGAGATAATATCAAAAATATGTACGATAAGATATTTAGAACAGAAACCGGAAAATTTTTGCTCCGTTCTATGTATCAGAACTGTCTGGAGAATGAAACATTATAATTTTCAGAGTACAGAAATGGGGGATTCAACATGAAAGAATATGAAATTATCATCGAAACGATCAATCCTTGCGGCGGAACCAAACATGCTCAAAACGAAATTATCGAAGCAGAGGCAGAAAGCCCGGAAGCTTATGTCAAAGAGCATGGAATTTTCCCGGTAATGGATGTATCCAAAAATACTTCCGGGGATGTTATTATAACAACCGGCGATTCCAAGGGATATATTGTCCGCTATACTTTTACAGAATAATCTTATTTTTATAAAAAGCTGGTACTTTACAATAATAATGCTTCGTTAAAGTGCCAGCTTTTTTATACCTCTTACATCTTCGTATGATGGTTCACATATTTTGCTTTGTATTTTGAATACACAATCGTCTGATCTTTATACAGTCCATAATATCCGGATGCTGCATAACTGATCGATACTGCAATCAGATAGTATGAAACCCCTTCAAATCCAAACAGCTCGAATGCAATCAAAATGGATGTCAGCGGGCAGTTTGTCACGCCACAGAACAGTGCTACCATTCCGCTTGCCGCACAGATGGATGGGGAAAGTCCCAGGATATGTCCAAGGACACAGCCAAAAGTGGCTCCGATACAGAACGACGGCACGATTTCTCCGCCACGGAATCCGGCACGCATGGTCAGTACGGTAAGTACCAGTTTCCAGAAGAAATCGAGTGTTCTGACATTTACGTGTTCAATCGCCTGTGCGATCAGTCCGGTACCGGCTCCCATGTAGTCGGTGGTTCCGAGAAGCTTTGTGATCACGATAATTGCAACGCTGGCAACAACAACGCGGACATAGACGTTTTTCAGATATTTCGCATAAAAAGCGGAAATCCCGTTCAGTGCCATGCAGAACAAAATACTGAGTCCGGCACAGCAAAGTGCCACGATACCCATTTTGATTCCGCTTTCGATCGTAAGTGCCGGAATACTCGTCACATGAAAGGCCTCCGGGTTGATGCCCATGGATGCTGCAAATCCAGACGCGATCAGAGATGCAATAATACAAGGAACCAGTGCGGTATAATACATAACACCAACACTGACTACCTCCATCGCAAAGACGGCTGCTGCCATCGGTGTTCCAAACAATGCTGCAAAAGCGGCACTCATACCGCACATTACCATAACGTGACGGTCCTCTTCATCCAGTGGCAGCATACGTCCAAGCTGATTTCCGATACTGCCGCCAAGCTGGATCACTGCACCTTCTCGTCCGGCTGATCCGCCAGTCAGATGTGTAAGGGCAGTTGATATAAAAATAAGCGGTGCCGATTTGAGCGGTACATCATCTTTGGAACGGATCGTCATAAACACCTGATTCGGACCTCCGTCATCTTTTCCGAATTTCTGATACAAAAATACGATGATCAGACCGGACACCGGAAGCAGATAAAAGATCCATAAGTGCTCTTCCCGGACATTGGTCACGGTTTTCAGAACATAGGAAAACAAACTGCTCGCAGCACCAACAATACAGCCGGTCACAACTGCAAGGATCAGCCATTTTCCAAGGCTTGACATATCACGCCAGATCCGGTTTCCGTAATACTTTGCTTTTTCCTGCATGGTATTTTGCAGGAGATTTTCCTGTTTTTCTTCCACCTTTTTTCTCTCCTTTGAAATTTTTCATGTCTTTTGCATGAATCATTTTCATTCTATACCTTAAGTAAACTCCTGTCAATTTGCGGAACAATCAAGTGCTGGGCAATATTGCAAGTGAGTGTGTTATTCGTATTTGGTATGTCGATGTCATTCTCTTTATTTTTATAATGGTAAGTTCAAAGGAAAAGCAGTATAATAATTTAAATAAAAAATCAGAAGATAGAGAGGACATCTGACATGCCGGAATTACCAGAAGTAGAAACGATACGCCGTGTTCTGGAGCCACAGCTTCAAAACCGCACCATTGAAAAAGTTACTGTAAATCACAAAGATGCAGTCGCTTACCCTTCCGTGGATGATTTTTGCCTCGGACTGACCGGACAGATGGTTTCACATATACAACGCCGCGGAAAATTTCTGATCATCTGTATGAAAAGCGGTGACCGTGTGATCCTGCATCTTCGTATGACCGGAGGCCTTCTGTTCACACCAAAAAACTACCCGGAAGAAAAGTACACACACCTGATCTTTCACTTTGATCAGGGACAGAAACTGCTCTTTTCTGACATGCGGCGATTTGGTCGTTTCTGGTTTCTGAAAAAGGAGGAAAAAGATACGTTCAGCGGAATTGCCAAGCTTGGAATCGAACCATTTGATCCCAAACTTTCCGCAGACTATTTAAAGACATATCTGGGCATACGAAAAAAAGCGATCAAGACCTGCCTGCTCGATCAGAGCATCATCGCCGGAATTGGAAATATCTATTCGGATGAAATTTTATTTGCTGCGAAAATTCTTCCGTCCCGCCCGGCAAACAGCTTAACAGACAAAGAATGGAAATGCCTTGCTGTTACGATCCCGGAACGCCTGGAATATTTTATTGAGAAAAATGCGATTTCTGCGGAAGATTATCTGGAGACAAAAGGGAAAGATTATCGAAATACACCGTTTCTTAGAATTTACGGACACAGCGGAGAACCATGCCCGGTTTGCGGCAGCACCCTTTGCCGCACCACGATCGGCGGCAGAAGCAGTGTGTACTGTGAGAGATGTCAACAATAAAAAGTTGTGGCGGAGATTTTCTTAATGCGCAAATGAACGCCATAAAAATAGTTTTGTAAAAATAGTACGCCATGATGATTCGAAAACAATCTCCTGACACGCATCGTTTCCTGTTCGGTTCGCTCGCCTGTTAGCCGCCCTTCCGCCTAAACTCGCCTCTTCGAGGCTCAGACAGCGGCTCTTTGGGGCGGCAACATCGCAAACCTCACGACGGAAGCCTTGCTATCGTCAGAGCGATTTGTTTTTGGGTTCATCATGGCTGTATTGTTTTATGCACTACTTTTTACGATACCGTTCATTTGCACATGCGACTGTTATTGAAATCTTATGGAAAAAAGTGTGACAAAAATGTCGCACTTTTTTTGTGCGAATTACTGAAAAATAGTGAAAAGTTTAGTGAAAAATCTGGTAAAACATTGTAAAATATATAGAAATGTTATGGACAAATTGTGAATAATATGGTAAAATTTTACTAAGTCCGGTGAAAGCGGACTGAAATTTTTGTTAGAGCATGTATTAGAAGGAAGCTGCAGACTGCAGCTTCAAAAGATGCAAAAAGAAAGGAGCAAGAAGTATGAAGTGGAGAAAAGTTATGGCATTTTCCCTGGCGGCTTCCATGATCGCAGGACAGGCAGTAAGTGCAGCACCTGCAGCTGAAGCAGCATCCGAGTCTGCACTGCAGACGCAGGCAGACAGTAAGTCCAACACCAATGCCAGCTACACCGACCCGTGGACAAAAACAGCTGTCCCAAATCAGGCCGCAAAAGTAACATCCGACGTGGACAAAACAAAATTCACGCACAAAGAATGGACTGGAGAAACCTATACCGATGTGGATGGCAATCAGGTCAAAGCAGCAGATGTATATGGCATCAACACAGAACAGGCAAGCACTTTTGCAACGACCAATGTGGTGTATGACAGCGTAGACAAAGCAATCAAAGGTGCAAAAGATTACGACAAAGCAGCGTCAAAATATGTACAGTTCTTAACAGGGAAGGATCAGGCAGACTGGTCACTTGTTGTGTTACAGAACCAGGCACTCGCACAGGGTGATGCATACAAAAATTTCTATAAGACCGACTACAAAGCAACGACGAACGACTGGAAAACAAATCTGCAGCTTCCTTGCAGCTGGACGAGACAGGGATTTGATTTTTCTATCTATACCAATGTAACTATGCCTTGGCAGTCAAAATATGACAGTAATGTCAGTGCCCCGAATGCACCGGCAAATTATAACCCGGTAGGTCTTTACCGCAAGACTTTTAAGGTGACCGATGACATGAAGGCAGCAAACGGAAGAGTTTATCTTTCCTTCCAGGGCGTAGAATCTTCCTATTATGTATATGTAAATGGCAAAGAAGTAGGATACAGCGAGGACAGCTACAGTCCACATAGCTTTGATATTACCGATTATCTGACAACAGACGGAAGTGACAACCTTCTGGCAGTTGAAGTTCACAAATTCTGTGACGGTACCTGGATGGAAGATCAGGATATGTATTATGATGGCGGTATTTTCCGTGATGTATATCTGTATTCTGCACCGCTGGTACATATCCAGGACTATAAAGTAGAGACAGATCTCGATGAGAACTACGAAAATGCAACGATGAACCTGAATGTAACCGTAGCAAATGCTTCCAAGGCAGCTGCAGAAGGTTATAAAGTGGATGTACGTCTCTATGATCAGGACGGAAAGATGTTTGTCAACGATATGACGATGGATCTGGATACCGTTCCGGCAGCAGACGGTGATACCGACGGCAGCGTTTCGGCAGCTGGCAGCAAACTGGTTCTTTCACCGGAACTGTGGTCTGCTGAGACGCCGAATCTGTACACGATGGTTCTGTCCCTGTACGATTCCAAGACAGGCACCTACATGGGAAGCGTTTCCCAGCAGCTTGGATTCCGTGAGATCGAGTTTACAAAATCAAAAGTAGATACAAATGGTAATCGTACCACAACCGATTCTGAGTACAAACCGATCACGATCAACGGTAAACAGCTTCTGCTCAAAGGTACAAACCGTCATGATACCGATCCGGAATACGGCAAATATGTACCGCATGAGACACAGGAAGAAGATATCAAACTGATGAAACAGTACAACTTAAATGCACTGCGTACCTCTCACTACAGCAACGACGAGTATCTGTATTATCTGTGTGATAAATACGGTATTTACGTGATGGGTGAGACCAACCTGGAATCTCATGCACTGATGAATCAGGGAGAAAAACAGGCAAACTTCAAGAACCTGGCAATGGACCGTACGGTTACCGCATTCAACAGACTGAAAAACCGCACTTCCATCGTTATGTGGTCAACCGGAAACGAAAATTATTACAGCAGCAGTGCTTCTTATGCAAATGGCATGTTCTATGATCTGATCTGGTACTTCAAGAACAACGACAGTACAAGACCGATTCATTCAGAATCTTCGGATGGAAACAATGGAACCGATATGCGAAGCAATATGTACCCAAGTGTTGATACCCTGTATTCCAGAGCAGCAGCAAATATGCCATATGTTCTGTGTGAATATGACCATGCGATGGGTAATGCGGTTGGTAACCTGAAAGAATACTGGGATGCGATCCGTTCTTCTGACAATATGCTCGGCGGATTTATCTGGGATTGGGTTGACCAGTCCAGAATGTTAAGTCTTGACAACCTGCCGAAAGCTTATGTCGTAACCGATAAGAAAGACGGAGTAACAGGATCTGCAAGCATTTCCAGTGTCAATGAAAATCCGGAAAGCGGAGCACTGACAAGCAAGAGTGCAAATGGATATGCACTGTTTGAAAGTGACAAATACAACGAAGCACTCTCCGGAAGCGGCAAGAGCTTTACCGTAGAAGTTATCTGCAAACCGGCATCGGACGGAGCAGATAAAGTCCTGATCGCAAAAGGTGACCATCAGTTTGCATTAAAGACAAACAGCAACAAACAGCTGGAGTTCTTTGCTTACTACAATAACAGCTGGAATTCTGTAACAGCAGCAAAACCGGCTGACTGGGTAGGCAAATGGCATCAGGTTGTTGCAACTTACGATAAAGGTGCAATCAAGATCTACTGCGATGGAGTCCTTTTAGGAGAAGGAAATGGAAATACAACCATTGCATCCAGCAGCGTAGCACTGGGAGTAGGATGCAGTGCTGACAACGGCAGAACCTTTGACGGTGAAATTTCTATGGGCCGCGTTTACAGCAGAGCACTGTCCCTGGAGGAGATCAAAGCTCAGAACGGCACGACACCGGCAATCACAGAGAAATCTGATGATGTACTTCTGTGGGCAGATTTTGCCGGCCTGACCGTTGATGAATCTTCCAAACCATATGATTACTATGCAGAGAAAGATGCTCATGCAAATCTGTACTCCGATGAAATCAAAGGCAACTTCTATGGATACGGCGGAGACTCCGGCGAAAGCCCGAACGACAACTCCTTCTGTGTAAACGGTCTGGTATCTCCGGATCGAGATGTTCAACCGGAACTTTATGAAGTAAAATATCAGTATCAGAGCGTATGGTTTAGCACAGATGACAGCATGCTGCTCGGCGAGACCATCGATGTTTACAATGAAAATAACTTCCTGAATCTGAATGATTTTGACGTGAAATGGACACTGACGGAAGACGGAAAAGAGATTGGCTCCGGTAAACTTTCAGCGGAAGATACCAACATCGCAGGCAGAGAGAGCGGAAGCATCAAAGTTCCGTATCGTGCATCTATGCCGGAAGAAAAGAAAGCAGGAGCAGAGTATTATCTGAACCTGTCTGTACAGCTCAAAGAGGATACCGAATGGGCAAAAGCAGGACACGAAGTTGCTTACGAGCAGTTCCAGATCCCGGCAGAAGTTACAAAAGTAGAACCGACGATCAACACAAACGTAACCGTAGATGACAGTGCAGAAGATGTGATCAAAGTTTCCGGTACCGATTTTGGCTTTGAAGTAGAAAAAGCAACCGGAACACTGAAAAATTATGTATACAAAGGTGAGACTCTGCTGACAAGCGGACCGGTTCCAAATTACTGGAGAGGTATTCTCAACAACGATAACGGTAACTACGACGGAAACTGGAAGAATGTCAACAAAAATGTAACGGCTTCTGATATTGCGGTCGGAACAAACGATGCAGGACAGAAGACGATCCGTGTGACACTGGCAAGTGCAAGCCAGGCAAACCTGAAACAGACCATGGTTTATACGGTAGACGGAAGCGGTGCAGTGACTGTAGATGCAACCGTAGACGCAACCGGAACAAGCCTTGGACGTTATATCCGTATCGGTACTGTTATGGAACTGCCGGAAGGATATGAAAACGTAGAATGGTATGGTAACGGCCCAGTAGAGGCTATGTGGGACAGAGAAGATTTCGCAACGGTTGGAAGATATAGCAACACCGTATCCGGAATGTTCTATCCGTACCTGGATACACAGGATACCGGTACCGTAACCGGAGTAAAATGGATCAGCGTAACCAATCCATCTGCAAAGAGTGCAATGGCAATCGCAGCAACCGATACGGTAGAAGCGTCTGCACTGCATTTCACAGTAGATGATCTGGATCAGGCACAGCATCCATATGAACTGACCAAACTGGATTCCACGATCCTGACAGTAAACTATCGTTCACAGGGAACCGGAAACAAGAGCTGCGGTCAGGATACACTTTCCGCATACCTGCTTTCAAATAACAAAGCTTATACTTATGAGTACACCATGGTACCATATACCACAAATGACAGCGATCCGATGGATGTAACACGTGCATACCGCACGGTGGCATCTGTTTCTGAGGATGATATCATCCAGAGTGCAGCAAAAGAACTGAGCGATAAAATCGATGGTATTCTGGTAACAGGCAGTGACACAAAAGAACTCCGGAAAATGCTTGTATCTTACAATGCACTCACAGAGAAAGGCAAAGCAATCGTAGGAGAGATCCGTTACCGGAAACTGCAGGAGGCAATCGCACTGGCACAGAAACTTGCAGATACCGAAAATGCAGCCGTTGTTGTAAAAGATCAGAGTGCAAATGGTTATGACATGGATATCAGTGGCGTATCCACAGCAGATCTGGCAGAAAAAGACGGCGAAATTGCTCTGAAAGGTTATGCAGATGTAACCGGAGAAACAGCAGATGAAACCTTCAACAGTCTGATCGGGGGAAATAAAGCCTTTACAATTGAAGCTGTATTTAATCCGAATAATGTAGGATACAGTGGTGCTGACTACAATATGATCGCATCAAAAGGTGACAGCAGTGCGGCATTCCGTGTTTCTGAGCAGACGGTGTACTTCTTTATCAAGAATACGAATGGAAGCTGGAAGACCGTACAGGTTCCTCTTACTTCAGAAGAAATGAACCAGTGGCTGCATGTAGCAGCAGTTTACGATGGAAACAATATTTCTGTTTATGTAGAAGGAAAAGAAATGGTAACCACACAGAATGTTGGAAGCGTAGCTACAACGACCTATCCGCTTGGTATCGGATATTGTCCGGAGACACAACGTCTTTCTTCCGGATATCTGAAGAACATCCGCGTTTACTCAGCAGCACTGAGCAAAGATGATCTGGATAACGGAACTTACAAAGCAGATAATGAAAAGACTGTGCTGTGGTATGATTTCGATAATTACAGCTACAATAACATCGATACCAAAGCAACCGGTGTAAACGTTTCCACGGATGCACTGGAACTGAAAGAAGAAGAAAGTGCACAGGTAAGTGCAGCAATCGCACCATATTATGCAAAAGGCGAGCTTACCTTTGCATCCGAAGATGAAACCATAGCAACGGTAGATGACAAAGGCAATGTAAAAGCAGTCAAAGCCGGTGAGACCAAGATCAAAGTTTCGGTAAAAGACAGCGATGTATATGCAGAAATTGCAGTAAAAGTAAACGGTAAACCGGTTGTGGAAAAACCAATCACAGGAGTTTCTGTAAAAGCAGACAAGAGCGAACTGAAAGTCGGCGAAACTGCAAAACTGACCGCAGTGATCACTCCGGAAGATACTACAGACAGCAAAGATCTGAAATATGAATCCAGTGATAAAGCAGTCGCAGAAGTCAGTGATGCAGGTGTGGTAACCGCAAAGGCAGCAGGAAAAGCAGTGATTACCGTAAGCAGTGCGGCAAGACCGGATGTGAAAGCAACGGTTGAGATCACCGTAAAGGCAAAGGAAAGCGAAACAGAAACAAAAGCTCCGCAGACCGAGACAAAGGCTCCGGAGACAGAAAAACCAGATGTACCGAAGAAAGTTCCGGCAAAAGGATCTGTTCATAAGAGTGCTGACGGCAAACTGGCATTCAAAGTAACAAAATCAGATGCTAAGAATGGTACGGTAACAGTAAGCAAGCTTCTGAAGAAAACGGTCAAGACTGTAACGATTCCGGCAACGGTGACCATTGACGGATACACCTTTAAAGTAACCGCAGTTGCAAACAATGTATTCAAAAATGCATCCAGACTGAAGAGCGTTGTGATCGGAGCAAATGTCAAGAGCATTGGCAAGAGCAGCTTCTACAAATGCAAGAAACTGGCAACGATTACCTTCAAGGGAATCAAAGCACCGGGCGTTGGAAAGAATGCATTCAAGTCCGGAAAATCAAAAGTAACGGTGAAAGTACCGAAGAAGATGAAAAAATCACAGCTGAACAAGCTGAAAAAAGCTCTGAAAAAAGCAGGCGTAAAGAAGGCATCTTATAAGAAAACAAAATAAGGATGCAATTGTCCTTTGTGTCAGAGCGATTCGCAGGCATCATCCAGGATGAAAAGCTGCAAAACAAAAACAGAGTCCCGTTTTCGGGACTCTGTTTTTGTTACAGCAGTTCAGGATATCCAGGCATATATGTCTCTGAAAGCCGTGGATCAGCGGATAAACCACACCTGGTCTTTTCGAAGCCTTCTGGATGCAAACCATGCACACAGTCCGGTGAATGCTCCGGTGAGAATTCCGCTGATGGTCAGCATCGGCAGATAAACAAGAATACTTGCCGAGCGAAGGATCACCATGGCGATACAGATCTGACCGAGGTTATGGAAAAGGGCACCGATCACACTGATAAAAGGGATGTGCTTTTTCCCGAGCAGCCGAAAGAGCAGTGCCATGGCCACGAAACAGAACAGACCGCCGCACAGACTGTAGGAGAAGGATACCATCTGCCCGGTCACCATGCTGGCGATCAGGATACGCATCAGAAGTACGCACAGAGCATCCTTCCAGGTAGCATAATACAGAAGCCACAGCGTAACGACATTGGCAAGTCCCAGCTTGATCCCGGGGATCGGGGCGAGCGGCGGCAGCATTGCCTCCACCACAAAAATCGTCAGGGCAATGGTCGTGTACATTGCCAGAAACGTCATATGTTTTACTTTCATACAAAACTCCATTCCGTCGCCCGATCGGGCGACATAGTTTGACAAAACTAACTGCATTATAACAAAACATACGGACACTGGCAAGAGACTTCGGCGTAACTTTGGAGAAATATTGGAGCAGCAGTGAGACGTCTCACATGCACTCGGCTTTACGATGTTAAGAAAGGGATGCAACTTTAGAATTATTTAATAGGCAGTTTATTGATTTTCTGCGGGCGGAGTATTAAGATGAATCAAGAGACAAAAATCACGTATGACCCATTGCGTTTTCTGATATAGCCTCAGGCGGATCAGAGCGGTGTAAAAGAAAGAGAAAGATAAGGTCAAAAGAAAGATCGGGTCAGAAGAAAGGGTATAGTATGAGACAAAAATTCGAAAAATTTATGCAGGGCAGATATGGGATCGACCATTTTTCCCGGTTTTTACTGGTGGGAGCACTGGTATGCGTCCTGCTTTCCGGTCTGCTGCGGGCATCGGCACTGAACTATGTCAGCTGGATTCTGCTGATCTGGATGTATTACCGCATGTTTTCCAAAAATATCCGGAAACGATGCGAAGAAGAGCGTATGTATATGGACACAAAAGAGAAGGTTGTCCGGTTCTGCAAAGGGGACAAAAGTGTGATCAGCGATTCCAAAACACACAAAATCTACCGCTGTCCGCATTGCAGACAGAAAATCCGTGTCCCGAGAGGGAAGGGAAAAATCGAGATCACCTGTCCTTCCTGCCGCAGTAAATTTATCAAACGGACCTGATTCTTGCAATTTTTGCATGAATTTGCTAAAAATTGCAGGAAATATGCTTGTGCATCACAGAAAAAAGTATTATACTTAGAAACATATCAAAAATATTTTGTCGGACTGTTGTACCAGTATTTATGGATTGAAAAAGCAGCAGGTAAGGCGTCAGGAGGATAACATGGGAAAAAATATTGACTGGTCAAATCTTGGATTTGGCTATGTAAAGACAGACTATCGCTATGTATCAAATTTTAAAAACGGTGCCTGGGATGAGGGTACATTAAGTACCGATGATATGGTTACAATCAGTGAGTGTGCCTGTGTATTGCAGTATGCACAGACGGTATTCGAAGGTATGAAAGCATATACAACAGAAGACGGACGCATCGTTGTATTCCGCCCGGACCTTAACGCAGAGCGTATGGAGAATTCCGCAAAAAGACTGGAAATGCCGGTATTCCCGAAAGATCGTTTCGTAGATGCAATCGTAAAACTGGTAGAAGCCAATGCAGATTATGTACCGCCATACGGATCAGGTGCTACTTTATATATCCGCCCGTACATGTTCGGAACAAATGCAGTTATCGGTGTAAAACCGGCTGATGAATACCAGTTCCGTGCATTTTGTACACCGGTCGGACCGTACTTCAAGGGCGGCGTAAAGCCGATCACGATCCGTGTCAGCGATTTCGACCGTGCAGCACCAAGAGGAACCGGACATATCAAAGCAGGTCTGAACTATGCCATGAGCCTGCATGCGATCATGGATGCACACCGTCAGGGATTTGACGAGAACATGTATCTGGATCCGGCTACAAGAACCAAAGTAGAAGAGACAGGCGGAGCAAACTTCCTGTTCGTTACAAAAGATAACAAGGTCGTAACTCCGAAGTCAGACAGTATTCTGCCTTCTATCACACGCCGTTCTCTTGTTTATGTTGCAAAAGAATATCTGGGACTGGAAGTAGAAGAAAGAGAAGTTTACTTCGATGAAGTAAAAGATTTAGC
>OHYA01000780.1_pt1 | contig 12328 bp, 10 predicted proteins | sample 1580051 | NCBI WGS metagenome assembly OHYA01 (sample SAMEA3882554, study PRJEB24775) | human gut metagenome | biome: human-associated habitat; feature: intestine environment; material: feces | place: Netherlands | collected 2009/2010 | reverse complement strand
GGCACCCAGTGCCATGCCGCAGGCGGCGCTCACGCCCTGACCCAGACTGCCGGTGGACATATCCACGCCCGGCACACTGTTCATGTTGGGGTGGCCCTGCAGGTAGCTGCCGATCTTGCGCAGGGTCTTGAGGTCCTCCACCGGGAAGAACCCACGCTCAGCCAGTGCGGCGTACAGCGCCGGGGCCGCATGGCCCTTGGAGAGCACCAGACGGTCGCGGTCAGGGTTCCTGGGATCCTTCGGATCCACCTTCATCTCTACGAAATAGAGGTACGCCAGCACCTCGGCGATATCCAGGCTGCCGCCCGGATGGCCGCACTTGGCGCTGTGAGTGCCCTCGATCACGCCCATGCGGATGTGGCAGGCGTGTTTTGCCAGGGTAAGTTTTTCTGCATTTGTCATCTTTGGTCCTCCCGTATGAACCTCAGCGTTTGCATCGGATATGATACGCACCCGGGCCGTACGCCCCGATGCGCTATTTCTCAAGTCTATATTATCTATTCTATGCAAAAACGTCAAGGTTCTTTCGTCAAAATGTACATCCCTTGGCAAAATCGCTTGTAAATGTTCCCGTTTTTGTTGAAAATGCAGGGCCATTTTGCCCCCGCAAAACATTTTTGCAGCTTTTGGCCGCTTTGCGATATCATCTTTTGCCGCTGTATGATATAATAAGATGAATTTGTTTGCTTTTTTTATCATTTTGGGAGGTTCCTATGTCTTTTTCCTCACCTACATCCCAGGCACAGCGCAGCCGCAGGATTTTGCCCTGGCTGCTGTACCTGTATGCCCTTGTGCTGTTCGCCATGCACTTTGTCCGCATTTTTGATAATTCCTTCTGGGGAGATGAAGGGTTCAGCATCGGCCTTGCCCAAATGAATGTTTTTGAAATGCTCCAAGTCACAGCGGCAGATAACCATCCGCCGCTGTACTATCTTTTCACACAGCTCCTATATCATCTTCTGGGCAATCACGGGTATGTCTATCATCTGTCGGCTCTGATTCCCTATGGACTCATTCTAATTCTTGCCTGTACAGTGATTTTCAGACAGTTCGGATTGATTCCCGCAGTTGTTGTTTCCACTTTTGCCTCTTTGACTGATACCGCTATCATGTTCAATGTCGAGGCCCGAATGTATTCACTCGGCGCTTTCTTTGTGTTAGCGGCCTATCTGGCACTCCATAACATTCTTCATTCCGGTAAAACCTCCGATTGGGTCATTTTCAGCGTCGCCTCTCTTTGTGCCGCTTATACGCACTACTATGCCCTGATTTCCGTTGCATTTTTCTATCTGGCTCTGCTTTCTCTGCTTCCGCAGGATAAGAGCAGCTTCAAAAAAATCCTTATCACTTATTGTGCCGCAGTGGTCGTCTACCTTCCCTGGCTTCTGGTATTGCTTCCCACTTTCAAACGTGCTGCGGCAGACTGGTGGTCCACCTTCATTCCTTCTCCGATCAATTGTATCGGATTCTTCTTCAATCCTTCTTGGACAGTCCTCATTTTCGGTCTTGCTTTCCTTCTTTATTTCACAGCACAGGCCAAGTCGTCCTCTAAATGGCTCTTCGCCCCTGATACGATCTGGCTTTTGACCGGCTTGCTTTCTGCCGCCGGCACCTCCGCAGTCGGGCTGATCGTTTCACATGCCGTTCGCCCGCTTTTTCTCGTTCGATACCTTTATCCGCTCACCGCAGTCGTTTACCTGGTTTTTGGCTTTCTTCTGTCTAAAGTCCGTTGGAGAACCATTCTGTCCAGTATTTTGATTTTGGGAACGCTGGTGTGCAGTCTACCTGATTTCTACCAAACCTATCAGCGGGAAAAGCGCATCGACCTTGCGACCACCCAGTGTCTGGAAGTTATTACCCCCTCTCAGGATGCAGTTCTTTATACAACGAACTACTTCCTAGACTGGACACTCTTTGATTATTACTTTCCGGGACGTGTCCATGCTCAAATCGAATCCTCCAATACTTCTCAGTGCTTCGCTTCTTCCGATCCTGAGATCTGGCTCTTTATGGAACATGCGCTTTCTGATGCCGAATTGAATGCAGCCTCCGACAATGGTTATTCTCACACCAATGTCTGTAACAGTACATTTGCAGAAGGCCCCGGTGAAGATTCCTTTTATTACATCTACAAATTTCAAAAATCCGCAAACACCGCCCCGTAACCATCCTCATCCGCTGAGCTTGACAAGGCGGCTTTGCATCTGCTATACTTTTTGCACAATTCCCGGCTGAAGCCGGGGCTTTGCGGGCCGAAGCCCGTGTTTCTCCCCGCAAACATTATTTTGAAACAGACACCATGAAGGGGTCTGCCGCTGGCGCGCGTGCTGGCGGCAGGCCCTTTTTGTCTGTGCATTTTCAGGAGGAATCATTGATGAATACCAAGACCCGTTCCGCGACCCGTGATCTGGTGCTGGCCGCACTGTTTCTGGCACTGGCCTTTGTGCTGCCTATGATCACCGGCCATGTGCCCCAGATCGGCAATATGCTCTGCCCCATGCACTTCCCGGTGCTGCTGGCTGGCTTCGTGCTGGGCGGCCCCTGGGGCCTGGCACTGGGCTTTGCCGCCCCGCTGCTCCGCTCGGTGCTGTTCGGGATGCCCCCGATGTACCCCATTGCCATCGCCATGGCCTTTGAGCTGGCCACATACGGCGCTGTGGCCGGTTTCATGTACCGCAAGGTGCAGCACACCCTGCCCATGATCTACGCCACCCTTGTCACCTCAATGGTGGCAGGCCGCCTTGTCTGGGGTGCGGTGCGCTTTGTGCTGGCCGGTCTGTCCGGCTCCAGCTTCCCGTTCAGCGCGTTCCTGTCCGGTGCGGTGCTCACTGCCGTGCCCGGCATCGTGGCGCAGCTCATCCTCATTCCGCTGATCGTGGCTGCACTGCAGAAAGCAAAGCTGACAGATTAACCCCCCTGCGCTGGCCGAACCCACACAGCAAAAAAGCCCGGAACCGTACCTGCTATGGCGGCAGGTGGTTCCGGGCTTTTCAGTTCATATTACAGTGTGGCAGCAGCTGTAACAAAAAAAGAAGGAGAATCTTCAACCGGCAAATTGGAGAAGATCAGCCGGCAAAGCTTGCATTGACAGCGCGGCGATTGCTCCGGTTGACAAAGTTCATCTTTGCGCTCTCGAGCAGGCTTGCAAAAGCCAGGCCAATGCCGCAGTTATCGGACACGCCCTCGGTGACAGTCAGGTAAGCGTCCATCATAGTGTTGTCCAGAATAGCAGTGTTCTTGTTCATCATAATAAATATCCTCCGTATATCGGTAAATGTCATTGTGTTTTTGGGCAGGGCCTCTATCTCCCTGCATCCTCAAAGCGGAACCGTTCAGAACCCTTCGTTCTTTTGTTCCCCTCTCTGAGGATGGCCATATTATGCCACTCAATTATGAAATCGTTTTATAAATTCTATGAACAAACTATGAATTTAGTGATACATTTTTAACGTTCTTTCGTTCTTTGCGCAACTAGCACAAAACGTTTTTTATGAAAAATAAAGTTCTTGTATACATGGACGATTGAAACCTTGTTTGGAAAGTTTTTTCAGATTTTCTCTCCGTTTTGCCCAGAATTTCTTCTGCAAAAGGGGATACTCTCATGCAAAATCCGTCAGAATCCGTCAATTTCAAACAGGGCGAGGGCTTTCCTGTGCAAAATGCCCAGAAAAAAGTTCCAAACAAAAAGGCCGCCGTGCCAGCAGCACAGCAGCCTTTGAAAAGCCGTTTCAGTTTCGCATCACTTGCACAGGAACGCCGGCAGGGGCTTGCCCTCCTTGCGCCACTGGTGATATTCCGCAGTGGCGGCAAATTCCACGTCACCGGCGGAGTTCAGGGCAGTTTCCACGGAATCCTGCACCACGCCGATGATAAAGCCGACACCGACCACCTGCATGGCGATATCATTGGAGATGCCAAACAGGGAGCAGGCCATGGGGATCAGCAGCAGGGAGCCGCCAGCCACGCCGGAAGCGCCGCAGGCACCCAGAGCGCTCATCACCGAAAGAAGGATGGCGGCGGGCAGGGACACCTGAATGCCCAGCGTATTGGCCGCAGCCAGCGTCATAATGGTAATGGTGATGGCGGCACCATCCATATTGATGGTAGCGCCCAGGGGGATGGAGACGGAATACATATCCTTATCCAGCCCCAGCTTTTCGCACAGATCCATATTGACCGGGATGTTGGCGGCAGAGCTGCGGGTGAAGAAGGCGGTCAGGCCGGATTCACGCAGGCAGCGGAACACCAGCGGATACGGGTTGCAGTGCAGATACACAAAGATGATAAAGGGCGAGACGACCAGTGCCATAAAGAGCATGGTGCCCACCAGCAGGAGCAGCAGCCTGCCGTACTGGGTAAAGATGGACAGGCCGTTGCTGGACACGTTGGTGTACACAAGGCCCATAATGCCGAAGGGTGCCAGATTGATGATCCAGCGGACGATCTGGGAGACTGCATCCGCTGTGTTCGCCAGGAACAGCTTGGTGCTGTCCGCGCCGTACTTCTTCATGGCCAGACCGAACAGGCAGGCCCAGAACAGGATGCCGATGTAATTGCCGTTCAGCAGGGCACTGACGGGGTTTGCCACAAAGTTGGTGAGCAGGGTGTTCATCACCTCGCCCAGACCCTGGGGCACCACCTCGGATTCTGCCGCCTCGGCCAGAACGACGGTCTGAGGGAACAGGAAGCTGGTCGCCGCCGCAATGGCGGCGGCCAGGAAGGTGGTGAGCATGTACAGCCAGATGACCGTGCCAAAGCGCCGGTCCAGCTTGGACGTGCCCTGCGCCAGCGCACTGGCCACGATAACGAACACCAGCACCGGGGCAATGCCCTTCAGGGCACCCACGAACAGGCTGCCGAACTCTTCCACCCAGCCCGCACCGGGCACCGCCAGTGCCAGCACCGCACCGACCGCAAGGCCGATGACGATGCGCAGGATCAGGCTGGTGGCGTTGTACCTTGCCGCAACCGCTTTCAACGTTTTCATAACTTTTCTACTCCCCTATCCAGATTGTACGCCTATTGCGCACAGTTTTCCCATTCCTCTACACGGAACAAGTACGATTATACGCCTCGCAGACCAAAAAGTCAAAGATTTTGCCCGCTTTTTTTGTTTTTCATTTCAACATATACAGACACGAGCTTTTTTCACTGTCCGTATATGAAATACAGATTCACAAAAAGAGACCGCACCCCGTGTGTTTCGGGATGCGGTCTGTTCCTGTTTTAGTCGAGATAGGACACCTTGCCGGGTACAAAGCCCTGAATGCCCATGCCGGGCGCGTCGGAGACGGTGATGTTCTTTTCGTCGAACACGGCACCGCCGAGGATGTGGTCCTCGCTGCAGAGCACCGGGCCGTCGAGGTCGATCTTGGTGATGATCTTCTTGGCGCAGGCCAGCTCCACGGCGGCGTTGACCGAGATCTTTGCTTCCAGCATACAGCCGATCATGCACTCCACGCCGTACACCTCAGCGGCGGCGGCAATGCGCAGGGCATTGGTGATGCCGCCGCACTTCATCAGCTTGATGTTCACCAGGTCGGCCGCGCCGGTCTGCATGATCCGCAGGGCATCTGCCGGGCTGAACACGCTCTCGTCGGCCAGCACGGGCACATCGGCATGGCGGGTGACATACTGCATCCCCTCAAGGTCTGCGGCGGGCACGGGCTGCTCCACGAACTCAATGTCCAGCCCCTTCTCCTGCATCTGGTTCAGGATGCGGACCGCCTGCTTGGCGTTCCAGGCCTGATTGGCATCGATGCGGAGCTTGATGTCCCGGCCCACGGCCTGCCGCACCGCGGCAAGGCGGGCCACATCCAGCTCCGGGTCGATACCAACCTTGACCTTCAGGCAGTCGTAGCCGCGCTGGACGGCGGTGCGGGCATCCCGGGCCATCTCCTCCGGCGGGTTGACACTGATGGTGATATCGGTCACGATGTTTTTGCGGGCACCGCCCAGCATCCGGTAAACAGGGGCGCTGTACTTCTGGCCCAGCAGATCCCACAGGGCCATGTCCACAGCGGCCTTGGCGCTGGTGTTGTGGACAAGCGCCTTCTGCACAGCGGCGGTCAGATCCTCAAATTCATCGAGGTCGCGGCCCAGCAGGGCAGGGGCGATATGATCCTGAATGGCACCGAGGATGGCCCCGGTGGTGTCGCCGGTGATGACACCGGTCGGGGGTGCTTCGCCGTAGCCCACCGCGCCGGTATCGGTGTGGAGCTCCACGATAACATCCTCAACGCTGTTCACAGTGCGCAGTGCCGTTTTGAACGGCACCCGCAGCGGGGTGGAAATGCGGCCCAGCCGCACCTGTGTGATCTTCATAGTCCCGTCCTCCTTCTTATTCCAGCGGCAGGTTTGCCAGCTTGACAATGGTGTTTGCAATGATCTGGGCGTTCTGCACCAGACGTTCCAGATCGATGCATTCATCGGGCTGATGCTCTGTGACCGGGTCACCCGCAAACAGGGGGCCAAAGGCCACCACATTGGGCAGCATCTTGGCGTAGGTGCCGCCGCCGATGCACTTGGGCGGGGCATTGTCGCCGGTGGCATCCCGGTAAACCTCCAGCAGGGCGCTGACCAGCGGGGTCTCGGCAGGGTAGTAGAGCTTTTCCTTGTGCACCTGCCCATCCAGCGCCCAGCCTGCGGCCTCAAAGGCGGCCTGCACAGCGGGCTGGCAGTCTGCCCGTTCCATGGTCACAGGATAGCGGTAGTTCAGCTTGACCCACAGATGCTGCGCATCGCCCTCGATCAGCCCCCAGTTGCAGCTCATGGGGCCGGAGAGCGCATCCTCCAGCCGATGGCCCAGCAGGCGCTCGCCGTAGGGGTCGGTGCCCAGCTTCTCGGCCAGAAAGTGCACAGCCTGCTTGGCATCCCCCTCCAGCGGCAGCCGGTCGAGGTAGCACACCAGCCGCCCAATGGCGTTTTCGCCCTGCTCCGGGTGGCTGCCGTGGGCCGAAACGCCCACCGCTTCCACCTGATAGCCGCCGGGGATGGCTGTCACGGTGATGTGCTCCGCATCCGGCAGGGAGGCCCCCGCCGGGGCGGTCAGCGCAGCGCAGGCGTAGTCCGGCACCACATTGCCGGCCACGCCGCCCTGCACCCTGCTCAGCTGCCAGGCACCGGTCTGGTGCAGCTGCACAGCATAGCTCTCGTTCAGGATGCCCTTTTCGCCGTTGATGAGCGGATACTCGCCGTCCGGGGTGAAGCCCAGCACCGGGATCTCCCCGCCGTGGGCCTTGTAGTACAGCACGTCCCGGTCGTTGGTCTCCTCGTTCAGGCCGAACAGCAGCCGGACACGGCGGTTGAGCGGAATGCCCAGATCCCGGATGGCCTTCAGCGCGAACAGGCTGGCCACCACCGGGCCTTTGTCATCAATGGACCCCCGGCCATACAGCCTGCCGCCCTCGATCTCGGCGGCGTAGGGCGGGTGATGCCAGCCCTCGCCCTCGGGCACTACGTCCAGATGCCCCAGCACCGCCACCATCTCGTCCCCAGTGCCGATCTCGCACCAGCCGATGTACCGATCCATATCGGTGGTCTCAAAGCCCAGCTCATGGCAGAGGGCCAGCGCCTCGGCAAAGCAGGCATCCACCTCCTCGCCAAAGGGCTTGCCCGGCAGCGGGTCGGCCTCCACACTGCGCCTGCGCACCAGCCGCTGGAGCGCCGCCACCATCTGGGGCCGCAGCGCCGCCACGGCCTCGTTCAGTTTTTTGTCCATACGTTCCACCCCTTTTGTGATTCATTTCACAGCTTGTATTATAGAACGATTGCCCCCGCTCCACAAGCCCCAAGTTCGGCAAAAAAGGTCTTGACACCGCGCAGCGTGTACGCTATTATGTACATAAGAGGTGATGCACGATGACGACCACTAATATCACGAACTTTCGCAAGAATGCTTTCCAGTATGTAGAGCAGACCGTAAAGTACAATGAACCGCTGAACATCTGCACCAAAGACGGCAACGCTGTTCTGCTTTCGGAAGAAGATTACAGCGGCATTATGGAAACGCTTTATCTCGTCTCCGTGCCGGGAATGCGGGAAAAGCTCATGGCGGCCAAGGCCGAACCGCTGGAAGATTGTGTTGACGAATCGGCTGTGGAGTGGTAAATGTACAAGATTGTTTATGCGAAAACCGCGCTCAAGGACATTCCAAAGCTGAAATCCGCCCATCTTGACGAAAAGGCGAAGGCGCTGATCTCCGTTATAAAAGAAAATCCGTTCCAGAACCCGCCGCCCTATGAAAAGCTGGTGGGCGATTTGAACGGCTCGTACAGCAGGCGCATCAACGTACAGCACCGCCTTGTGTATGATGTTTTTGAAGAAGAGCAAACCATCAAGATTTTAAGCCTTTGGACACATTACGAAAGATGACCCGAAAACGGACTGTTTTGCAGTTCGTTTTTTTTTTTCAATTTTTTTGAAAAAGGGTGAAAGGATTCCGCGCGGCGTGTATTTAAGGAAGTGAGAGCATCCATTTTTGCCGGAGCTCCACTTCCGGCCCAAAGAAAGTGAGGGACCCCCTATGAAGAAACGACTACTCAGCCTTCTGGTGGCGCTGTGCATGGCGGTAACGCTCCTGCCTGTGTCGGCACTTACAGCGTGGGCGGAGGGAGGCGACCAATTAAGAATTGTAGATGGCTATCCTGTCGGTTCCGGTGACAACCATGATCGAGATTGTTCTGGTGAGGGCTGGAGCTATAACGGTTCTACACAAACGCTTGACCTGCATCCTGACAGCCCGACAGAATATGATTTTTTTTCAATTATTTCCGGCTATGGACCTATCACCAAATGTAAACTCACGATTGGAAGAGATGCAATCATTGTTGAGGGAATTTTCGACAACACTGTGATAAATAACGGAAAAATCAGTGGCGGTCAATTTTCTTCTTCCTCTTCTCTCACAAATCATGGTACTATTACCGGCGGCCTTTTTTCTTCCGTTTCCAATGAATCTGACGGCAAGATTGAAAATGGCACGTTTAGATCTACCGTTACCAACAACGGCACCATAAATGGCGGCATTTTTCGTAAAAAGCCAGAGGGTGGCCATGTTGCTAAAGGCTATACCTTGAATGTGAACCTCCAGAACACTGGTATCTATAAGATTAGCCGCGCAACAATCAATGGTCTCAACGGTGGCTGTTATATTATTCCCAATTCCGACCATGATACCAGTGTCACCATCGAATATACTTTTTCCCCTATCAGTCAACCAATATTATTTCCTATTGATGTTACATTCGGAGACACAAACGGCACACCTTGTTTGTTAAAAGATTGGGCACCAAGTGCAAGCTATTCTACTGACCATGCACCCTCTGATAGTTTTTTTGTCACTTTCACCGCACCATCCACTGGTACAGACACCGTTACCCTGAGCATGCTGACCCGGCTGGTAATTGACGAAAACGGCTACCCCGTTGGCCCTATGGGCAGCAACAAAAAATACAGCGGCAACGGCTGGAATTTTGATGCGAGCAATAACACGCTGACGCTGGAAAGCGGCAATTATGATTTTTCCGGTTCAGGAACCGCACTGCGCCCCCTGAACCCGGATGTCCAGTTGGTGGTTGAACCCGGTGCCAAGCTGACCGGCGGCGCATTTGCGAAAGAGCCCAAAGGTGCAGGCACATTCAAAACAGTCACCCTGAACGGAACCGGTTCTATCACAGCAGTCAATGGTCTTGCGTCCGGCGACTGGGGCAACACACTTTATGTAGTCAAGACCGGAAGTAATACCATTACCGCCAGTGAATCCATCCGGGATATCAACCGCATTTTATTTGAAAACGATGATTCTCTATATCCGGATCTTCCCAACAAAAAAACCGTGTGCATCAATATAGAATCTCTTAATTCTGTGAATGCTCTTGATTCGAAAGCGGATATCATATTGAACCAGGCTTCCCATGGTTTGCCCCTTATCATGGACAGTGATGGCACACCGGTTATAGGCAATGCTCCTTTTGAGGCCGATGGAGGATTTTATACCTACTATGGTGACGGTTGGCACATCCAGAAATCATTTGAGGGCATCGGCAGACTGTATCTGACCGGCAGAAAAACCGACAACTCCTACAACTTCCGATTTACCGACCCCGTCAAAAAAACCGGCCAGTTGGATGCAGTGAAATGCAGCATCATCAATGAGGGCAGCACCATCGAGGACGGTGTTTTCAACGCTCTGGCAGCAAATGGTTTGCCCTACAGCACTTCGAGCACGACCCCTACAATCAAAGGCGGCACATTTGCAGCCGGTCTGTATTATAACAACGGCGAGATAACCGGCGGTGCATTCAACGGAAAAGACAGCATTCTCACCCATGAAACCGTGCTGAGTGGAAATTATCGCTCTGTTACCGTGAATGGTGGAGCCATCGTGAAGGTAAACGACACGTTTCCTCTCGTCCCCGGTGAAACCGGCCTTGATTTGGTGCAGGGCTCCGCATGGAATCTGTATTCCTACGCAGGCACCGTCCTCACCGTAAAAGCGGATGCAGATATTACAAATATCAACGGTCAGGAAATCGGCAAGGCATTCAGCAGCATTTACCCGAACGGTGAAACCGACAAGACCGTGGTGTGCTTTGTGATGCCCGACAGCGATGTGGAGTTGAACTCGACCAAAATCGTTGTTCCCGACCCGAAGCCCGAACCCAAACCCGAGCCCGAACCCGAAGCCCCCACCTACACCCTGACGGTAAAAGGCGGCACGTTCACCTACAACGGCGGCGAAGCCATGACCAGCGCCAACGTGCCGGTGGATGCCGAGGTCAAGGTGACGCTGAACCAGAGCGCCGTGCCCGAGGGCATGGTGTTTGACCTGTGGGCCATGGATGAAGCCAGCCTGCTGGGCAACCCGGCGGTCGCCTACAACGAGGAGAGCTTTACCATCCCGGCGGACAGCGTGGCCAAGGGCAGCACCGTGACCGTGGAAGCCCAGTACCGGGATGCCACCATCGAGAGCGAGCCCAGCATTCTGGGCACTGCCGCCATCATCGGCGTGGCCGGTGCAGGCACGGCGGTCATCGTGTGGCAGGGCTACCGCATCGGCATGGAGCTGTACGAGAAGTATTTCCAGCCCACGCCGGAAGAAACCGTGGTGATCGAACCCACGCTTGAAGGTCAGATGACAGATCCGATTTCCTGAAAGCGGGCTCACCCTCTCAGTCTCGCTTTGCTCGACAGCTCTCCCAAAGGGAGAGCTCTTGACAAACCGATATAAAAACAGCGCCGCTCCATCGTTTCCGGTGGGGCGGCGCATTTTTGCGGTTCAATCCCGGCGCAAAGGCAGGGTAAGGGACATTTTCTGGTAGGCAATGCGGGGCGTGCCATCCTCCACATGGATGATGCCGCACTTGGTAAAGCCGTTTTCTTCCAGCAGGTGCTGCATGATCTTGTTGTCGGCGTGGGTGTCGGCCCGCAGGCTCTCGCAGTGCTCCAGACACCAGGTGATCACAGCGGCGGCAACGCCGGGGTGCCTGCCCGCCGAAGCCAGCCGGTGGATGGTGCCGTAGGGCAGGGTATCGTTCAGCCATTTGCCATCCTCGATCCGGGCATAGGTGGGGTCCGGGCCAAGGATAAAGGCAAACACGCCCTCCAGCTCGCCGTTGACAAGGTAGAGGAACAGCCGGTTGGAATCAATGTCCTCTTCCAGCAGCTCCTGCGGCGGGAAATGATCTCCCCACTGGGTGGGGTTGCCGGAATCCGCCATCGCCTGCCGGGCGCGGGCATAAATTTTCAGGATCGCATCCAGATCTGCACGTCTTGCTCCACGAAACATCGTCATCCAACCTCTCTTCCGGCGGGCCGCTGCCCGCCCTGATCGTTCTGCCTTAATATAACACAAAACGGCCCTCTCCGTCAAAGCCTGCTGCAAAGGCGGAGAGGGTCGTTCACTGATGCACTTATGTGCGCTGGCTGCGTGCCCGGCGGTACTCCCGGGGGCTCTGGCCATACCGCTCATGGAACAGGCGGTAGAAGTAGCTGGTGTTCTCGTAGCCCACCTGGGTGATGATCTGCTGGATGTTCAGGTCGCTGCGGCGCAGCAGGCGGGCGGCGGTCTCCATCCGGTGCTTCTGCAACAGCTCCTTATAGGTCTTTCCGGTCTGGGCCCGGACGCACTCGCTGACATACGCCAGCGAAACGCCGTAGCTGCGGGCCACATTGGAAAGGCTTGCTTCGCGGTAATTCTGGGTGATCTCCTGTAATGCCGCCTGGACCAGCGCTTCGCGGCTGACCGCCTCGCCGCGCGTTTCCAGCGGGAAATTCTTGGTCTGTACCATAGCGTTAAAACCCTCCGTTGCGGCAGCGGCGGGCGGGG
>OHYA01000751.1_pt1 | contig 12772 bp, 14 predicted proteins | sample 1580051 | NCBI WGS metagenome assembly OHYA01 (sample SAMEA3882554, study PRJEB24775) | human gut metagenome | biome: human-associated habitat; feature: intestine environment; material: feces | place: Netherlands | collected 2009/2010 | reverse complement strand
CAGTATTGGTTACGGGAATCGTATTGTTCATTGTATATCGTAAGAAGCTGAAATTAGAGCCGGGACAGATTGCAAAGGGACGGAGATTCAAGACCGTGATCGGCAATCCGGGAATGATATGCTACTGTATTTTCTGGATCGCCATGATCATTATCCAGATGTTCCCGGAGATTGTTACGGCAATTACGGGAAATCTGTAAAAAGAACGGCTGTGGCAGAACATCGCCGCAAAGGAGATCGGAAGTTATGTACGCATTTGACAGTAGAATACGTTACAGCGAGACAGACAGTGAAGGGTATCTTACGCTGGACGCATTACTGAATTATTTTCAGGATTGTTCCACCTTCCATTCGGAGGATGTGGGGCTGGGAATCGGTTATATGAAGGAGATTGGTCAGGTCTGGGTTCTTTCCTCCTGGCAGATCGTGGTGAACCGTTATCCGAAATTAGGGGAAAAAGCTGCCCTATGAGCTAAAAGTATTTTTGGGATACCGTAATTTTGCCATGCTGGATGAACAGGGAGAATATCTGGCGAAAGCCAACTCCTTATGGAGTCTGCTGGATGTCGGCACCGGCAAACCGGTAATGGTGAACGAAGCCATGCATAAGGGCTACGAAATAGACGAAAAGCTGGACATGGAGTATGCCCCCCGCAAAATTGCCGTGCCGGAAGGTGGAGAACTGTTGGAACCCATCGTGGTGAAAAAACACCACCTGGACACCAACCATCATGTAAACAATGGGCAGTATGTAAATATTGCCATGGAGTATCTGCCGGATGATTTTGTGATCCGTCAGATGCGGGCGGAATACAAGAAACAGGCATTCCTGGATGATGTATTGCATCCGTATGTAGTGTCTACAGAGAATGACTACGTCATCTGCCTGCAGGACGAAGCCGGGAAACCTTATGTATCAGTGGAATTTCAGGGACAGTAATCCTATGCTGTCAGAACAGGAGAGAACGTGGAATTGAGATTAGGCGAAAAACAGACGCTGGTAATAGTGAAAAAAGTAGAATTCGGAGTGTATCTGGCAACGAAGGAAGCACCGGAGGACAAAGTGCTGCTGCCGGCGAAGCAGGTGCCGGAAGGAGCAAAGGTCGGAGATGAACTGGAAGTATTCCTGTACCGGGATTCCAATGACCGTCTGATCTCTACGACGAGAACCCCGAAGCTGTGTATGGGACAGGTGGCTCTGCTCACTGTAGTACAGGTAGGGAAAGTAGGTGCCTTCCTGGACTGGGGACTGGAGAAGGATCTGCTCCTGCCCTTTAAGCAGCAGACCCGCAAGGTAAAGACCGGAGAACAGGTGTTGGCAGCCCTCTATATCGACAAGAGCGGCAGACTGTGTGCGACCATGAATGTCTATGAACATCTGCGCACGGACAGCCCGTACAAAAAAGACGATAAGGTAACCGGCCGGATCTATGAGATCAGCAAGAATTTCGGTGCGTTTGTGGCAGTGGATAACTGCTTTTCCGGACTGATCCCGAAAAAAGAACTGTTCGGAGATACTGAGCTTAGGATTGGCGATCAGGTCACTGCCAGAGTGGTAAAAGTGTTGGAAGACGGTAAGCTGACACTGAGTGTCCGGGAAAAAGCCTATCTGCAGATTCAGAAGGATGCGGAGAAGATCGAGAGACTGCTGGACAGCTATGAAGGTTCTCTGCCGTTTAATGATAAGGCGGCGCCGGAGGTCATTGCCCATGAGACCGGCATGAGCAAGAACGAGTTCAAGCGCGCGGTAGGACATCTGTTAAAAGAAGGCAAGATCCAGATCACGGAGAAAAATATTCGCAGGGTGCGTGGATAGTGTGGAAAAAACAAAAAAAGTGTGCTATAGTAAGAACGTAATCTGAGAGATATGAACAGATACAGGAGGTGTTATCATGGATATCGCAGGATTATCAATGTCAATGGCTTCAAATAATCTGCAGACGAAAATCGGAACGGCTGTGCTGAGCAAGGCGATGGATACGAACGAAGCACTGGGACAGGGAATCGTCCAGATGATTGATTCCGCTGCTATGGAACGCAGCGTAACACCGGAACTTGGTGCGAATATCGATCTGCGGATTTAGCGCAGAAATAATACATAATAAACGCTAAGACAAAAAGAGTTCGGAATATTAGTTTTCCGAATTCTTTTTTTGCGCATATTTAAAAGAAAAAGGCATTTTTACTAAAAAATGCATAAAAAACTATTGCATTTTTACCAGTTTTTCTGTAAATTTATATATGATATGGACTCTCATATCATTTTTTGGGGTTATAGCAAAAGAGAAGTATGTTTGGGGACTGAAGGAGCAGAAGATGATATCAAATCAGATTTTACAGAACACCATTGAAGGATTGAAAGGAATCGCCAGAGTGGAATTGTGTGTCATGGATGTGGATGGCAAGGAAGTAGCAGCCACCATGGATATGGGCAACTGTTCCAAGCCCGCGGTGGAATTCGCGGCATCACCGGCGGACTCCCAGGAGATCCAGGGATATCAGTATTTCAAGATCTATGATGAGCAGCAGCTGGAGTATATTCTCGTAGCCGGAGGTACCGGTGAGGATGTCTATATGATCGGCAAAATGGTTGCGTTTCAGATCCAGAATCTGCTGGTGGCCTATAAGGAGAGATTTGATAAGGACAATTTCATCAAGAATCTGCTGCTGGATAATCTGCTGTTGGTGGATATTTACAGCCGTTCCAAGAAGCTGCATATTCAGACAGACGTGCCCAGAGTGGTCATGATCGTGGAATCTGCGGGAGGCAAGGATAATAATGTCCTGGAACTGGCCAGAACTCATTTTGGCAGCAACAGCAAGGATTTCATCACAGCGGTAGATGAGAGCAACGTGATCGTGGTGAAGGAATTCGCAGAGACCGATACCGGCAAAGAAATTGAAAAATCGGCAAGAGCACTGGAAGCGGCTCTCCTGAAGGAAGGTATCCGTGAGATCCGTATTGCATACGGTACCATTGTACATGAGATCAAAGAAGTCAGCCGTTCCTACAAGGAAGCAAAGATGGCTCTGGATGTAGGCAAGATCTTCTTTGACGAGAGAGATATTATCGCATACAGTGAACTGGGAATCGGCCGTCTGATCTATCAGCTGCCCATTCCTCTGTGCAAAATGTTTATCCGTGAGATATTCGGAGGCAAGAGCCCGGATGATTTTGATGAGGAGATGGGAACCTGTATTTTGCAGCAGGGAAAAAATATTAAGATAGCAGTTCTGGTCAGTCTGAATCCGGAGGAGTATGTTAATATTCTGCTGTATCGTGAAGAAACCCGGATAGGAAAAGAAGGACGGCAGGCGGATGTCTGTATCGATAGGGATGTGATCAGCCGTGTTCATGCAAAAGTTCTGAGAAGAGAGGAAGAATATTTTCTGATGGACCTGGATTCGACAAATGGAACGTACATAAACGGAAAAAGACTTGGCGGGGATGGCATGGAAAAACTACAGCAGGGTGACCGCATTTCTTTTGCGGATCTGGAATACATTTTTCAATTACAATAAAGATAGCACATGATATGTCAGAAATGACGGATGAGAATTGTAAAACTAAAAAAAACATAAAAAATACACCTTTGTCTGTTACAGAAAGACTTCCTGTAGTATACTGAAATCTTAGAATGTTGGGGAAAACTTAAGGCATAAAATCACGCTTGTGCAAAAATATCGCAGTCATTCTTAAGGGTGGTTTCAGGCGTTAAACCTGGCATCATATTATACAGAAGGAGGTGAAAAAGTAGAGAATGGATGAAATCAGGGATTTTTTGAGATCTCGTTCGGTTGCAAATCTTACGATTGTCATCATTAATGTTGCAGTATTTCTGATCCTGTCCTGTTTTGGTGATACAGAAAATGCAGATTTTATGGCGGCACATGGAGCAAGTTACACTCCTTATATCGTGCAGGATGGAAAATATTATCTTCTGATCACCAGCATGTTTTTACATTTTGGATTGAGTCATCTGTTTAACAATATGGTAGTGCTGATCTTCATGGGAGATATACTGGAAAAGAAACTTGGCAAAATAAGTTATCTTCTGATTTATTTTGGAGGAGGTATTGCAGGAAACTGCCTGTCCGTTTATATGGACATAAAAAGAGCGGAATTTCCGGTTTCAGCGGGTGCATCTGGTGCAATTTTTGCTGTGATGGGTGCAATACTGTGGCTGGTAATAAAAAACAAAGGAAAGCTGGATGATATTTCCGGCCGAAAATTTGTGCTTATGATCGTGCTTTCTGTTTTCCAGGGTTATACAAGCATGGGAGTTGACAACAGTGCACATATCGGTGGTCTGATCATGGGATTTCTGTTATGTATGATTCTCAGCATAGGGGTAAAACAATCCGAAGATGACTACCTGACATATGATTAAGCAGTGTGCCTGATTTATCCGGATTATCAGGAGTGTTTTTACTGTCGGAAGTCTCTTCCGGAAAAAGAAAAGCAATACTGCCGTGGTGTGCCTCGATAATACCTCTGGCGATCGGAAGTCCAAGACCGGTACCGTTTGGTTTTGTAGTGACAAACGGTTTAAAAAATTCAGTCTGCTGTTCTTTGGAGATGGAAGCTCCGTCATTTATGATATCGATCTGAAGGCAGTCCTGTTTTTCAACAACAGAAAAAGATACAGACTGTGCGGCAGATTCAAAGGAGTTGCGGAGCAGATTGGTAAGAGCCTGATTTAATTTCAGGGGATCAACCGAAAGTGTCGGCAAATTTTCCGGAACAGAAATCTGATAGGAAATCGGGGAATCCGGAAAAAGCAGATATACAGACTCGGATAATTTTAAGAGGAACGGAGACATTTCCGTAGCACTGAACTGACAGCGAAAGGTGTTGTTGTAGCAGGAAAGATCATCGAGAAGTCTGCGAAGAAAAAGCATTTCTTCGGTGATATCACTCCAGAGTTCGTTCTGCTTTAATTCCGGATAATCTTTTTCAAGTAACTGGAGATAGCTGTTAATCAGAGTGACCGGATTGCGTACTTCATGTGATACTTTTGAAAGAGCAAAGCGGTAGTCTTCAAGTTGTTTTTCGAGAGAAGATTTATCAGCAGCCATGGTGTATTCCTCCGATTTCTGATTTTTTATTGATTTCAGGATTTTGACCCTAATATATTAAAAAGTGTATCATTTGGGCAACAAAAAAGCAAACAGAAATAAACGACATAATTCGACAATAATTGCATAAAAACAAATAAAAGTAAAGTTTTTGGTAGGAATAAACAAAAAAGTACAAAAAATTAGGAAAACATATTGAAATTAAAAACGAAAAGCATTAAGATATAGCATAACAGATAAAGTGGATAAATTTGGGTAGCACTTTATTGGAACAACAAAAAAGGAAGGGGAAATGACTTATGAGAGATGATAACTGTATTTTTTGTAAAATTGCAAATGGTGAAATTCCATCAGCTACGTTGTATGAAGATGAAGATTTTCGTGTGATTCTGGATTTGGGACCGGCGACGAAAGGACACGCTTTGATTCTGCCGAAGAATCATTTCGCCAATCTTTTTGAAATACCGGAAGATATGGATGCCAAGGCATTTATTCTTGCCAAAAAGATTGCAAAAAAAATGAAAGATGTTTTTGGATGTGACGGCGTAAACATTGTGCAGAATAACGGTGTTGCGGCAGGTCAGACGGTATTCCATTTTCATATTCATCTGATCCCGAGATATGAAGGAGATCATGCAGGCGTAACTTGGAAACCAGGAACTCTCACAGATGAGGAAAGAGAAGAGATTCTGCAGAAATGGAAGTAACAGGGGATGTCGAAATATCGGCAGGGAGAAGAGTAGGATGAACGAAAAGAAATTCACCGAAGTCTTTAATAAATATAACAGGCTTGTGCGAAAAATGGTGATCAGCAGATCTGGTAACGATATGCTGGCAGAGGAGATTTGTCAACAGGTATTCTTACAATATTTTGAGCAGATGAACAACATCTCAGAAGAGTTGATTCAGCCATGGCTTTTGCTGACAACAAGAAATATGGTCTATGATTATCTGAGAAAGATGCAAGTCCGCAAAGATACATACAGCATCAATGGAATCAAAGATTTCATGGTGATCCATGAGGATAATACAGAGCGTGTCGTAACCAGATTATCTCACAGTATGCTGACGGAACGTATTCTTGAAGAGTTATATGACAAGAAAAAAGAATGGTATTATGTGATCATGGACATCTGTATTTTGCAGATGAGTTATGAAGAAGCAGCGAAGCACCTAAACATTGAAGTACAGGTGCTTCGTGCAAGACTCTACAGAGCCAGAAGATATATTCGAAAGAAATATGGAGAAGAATATCAGGAACTTTAATTTTTTCCGGAAGTAACTTCTTCAATCAGAGAGGTGATTTTTGAAATAGCATCGCTCTGACCGCTTTTTTCCATAGCAGCTACATAGTCAGCACGTTTTTCGTATAGTTTATCTATGATTGGCAGTATAATAGTTGGTGCCAGATTTTCTTCGGTAAGAACTTCACTGAATCCCTGATTTTCAAAGGATTCTGCGTTGAGGATCTGGTCGCCGCGGCTGGCATTTGCGGAAAGCGGAATTAGCAGATTTGGTTTTCTGAGTGCCAGCAACTCACAAATAGCGTTTGCACCTGCTCTGGAGATGCAGACATCGGCAAGGGCAAACAGATCAGCAAGTTCTTTTTTGACGTATTCGAACTGAATATAACCTTCCATATCTGTTTTTGTCGAATCTAATTTTCCTTTACCGCAAAGATGGATGACCTGATATTTTTTCAAAAGTTCAGGCAGAATACCGCGGACGGCATCATTGACGGCAACAGATCCCTGGCTTCCGCCGATAACGAGGATAACCGGTTTGTTTGCGGCAAATCCGCAGAGATTCAGTGCGGCAAGTTTATTGCCATGCAGAAGCTCTTCACGAATCGGTGATCCGGTCAGGACTGCTTTTCCTTCCGGAATGTAACCCATGGTTTCAGGGAAGTTGCAGCATACTTTTGTTGCAGCAGAAAGAGAAATCTTGTTTGCAAGTCCCGGTGTCATATCGGATTCATGGATAATAACCGGGATATGGAGATGTTTGGCAGCAAGAACAACAGGAACAGCTACAAAACCGCCCTTGGAAAAAACAACATCCGGTTTCAGCTTTTTCAGGATTTTACGTGCCTCACCATAGCCTTTTAATACACGGAACGGATCAGAGAAGTTTTTTGGATCAAAATAGCGTCTCAGCTTTCCGGAAGCAATTCCATAGTAAGGTACGTTTACATCTTCAATCAGCTTTTTTTCGATTCCTTCATAGGAGCCGATATAGTGAATATCATAACCAAGTTCCCGCAGTTTTGGGAGCAGAGCAATGTTAGGTGTTACATGACCGGCGGTACCACCGCCAGTTAAGACGATACGTTTCATGTTTATCCTCCCTGTTTTGGTATTTTGCCTTTAAAGCAGACAGAAGGGGCTGTTTTAAAGGGAACATACTAAGTTTAAATATTATGATGTGATTGTCAAAAAATACTGTAAAACCACACTTGTGCAGGCACTTTGTGGTTTCAGGATTTTGACTCTGGTATCATCTTATACTGTTATTAAAAAAAGTCAAGAAGGGACTAGAGGATTTATGAAAAAGAATGAGGGGAAAATCAGGAATATTCATTCACGTCAGGACCGGGAGAAGCTGAAGGAAGCTGAATTTGATTCAAAACTTTATTCAACGATGCGAAGCAATTTTGCAAAAGAGGGAAAGAAAATTGCAGGCGAGCTTGAAAATGATAAAAAACTGGATTATGTAGGTGATGCCCCGGATCTGTTAAATAAAATTGTCGGACAGCTCAGAGAAGAAGGCAAATGGGATGATAACGCCTATAGACAGGAATGTAAAAAAGAACTTTACGATCTGTTGCCGCAGGAAGATCAGATTGCACTGAGAAGAGGACGGAAACTGGCAAAGATTGAAGAAAAATGGAAGAAAAACAGAAAAAAAATTATGCAGCGGGCAGCAATCATTGTGCTGGTCGGAGGAGTTTTTGCGGCTGGATTAGGAGCGGATGCGAGCAGAGAGCATATTATGAATATCTTTGGGAAAGTAGGAAGCGAAGGGCAGAAGGTATTTCTTGAGAAAACAGATGAAGAGATTTTCGATGCAAACGAAGAAAGAGATCGAAAGCAGATAAATGAAGAACTGGGAATTAATGTACCAAAGCTTATATATAAGCCTGAAGGAATGACTTATGAAAGTTACGCAATTGATGATAAAATTCAAAGAGCAAAGATGCAGTATTTAACGAAAGATCAAAAATGTTATTATATTTATATGAATAAAAAGGCCGTTGATACACGAGAAGTAATGGAAATTGATGGAAAGGTTATTGCTCAGCATTTGCTCAATGTGGAGTATTTAGAAAAAGGTGTGAAAGTAGAGCAGATGGAAGAAGAAAATGGTCGGAGTCTGTATAAGGCAGATTTTTATTATGATGATGTATATTATTTACTGATTGGAGAAATGGAAAAAGAAGAATTTGATGAAATAATTAAAAAAATGATATTTTAGGCGTCACTTTTTTCCTTCTGAAACGTTTATTATAGTGTAATGTAAAAACAGAGATGAAGGAGGAGAAAAACATGAAGATGAAGAAAGCTCTCAAAGCAATGTTGGCAGTGACTGCCTGTGCTTGTATGCTGACTGTGCCGCTTAATATTCATGCGGCAGAACCGACGGATGGTCTGGTGGTTGATGGTTCTTTACTTACTCATAATGACAGTGCGGAGACAACGGAACTGTTTGAATGGAAATTTGATAATCCAGAGTCAGAGGTAGCACCACTTGGCACTTACTATGCGACAGGGCATGCTGGAATTTCAAAACAGAGTTCTAAATCTGTTTATGTAACTGCAACAACGGATTGTTATGAAAAATGTGATACAGTTACAGCAGATGTGAATTTACAGAGATTAGAAGGTAATACTTGGGCATATGTAACGACTAGGAGTAAAACGGGTAAAAATGTGGGAAGTGTTACGGTAAGTGATACAATTACGGTGAAGTCGGGTTATTATTACAGGGTGGTTTCCGTTCACAGTGCTACCAAAAATGGGAAACGTGAAGTTGGTTCGGCATCAAGCCACAGCCTGTACATTGGCTAGCCTGCTTTGAAGCATGAGCTGTACTGAGATTCATTGTAAAACGTATAAATTCACATCGTATGTAAATGACAATGACATAAATTTTAATATTCCTATCGCGATTGTGAATGTCTCCATCTACAGTGAATCAACGTACAGGCTGACGTGTGAATGGCGTGAACAGTTACGTGAATTTTATTTTTCATTGCGAAGAGAGTAAATGTATTTATGATGTGTGAGTGTAACGATTCGGTGCAGGTCGAAGCATCATCCTACTGCTGAAACTGTGAAAAGCACGGAATGGTTATGTGTGAGTTTAAGCAAAAATATATTAGAGCGTGAAAAAATTGTTCAGGTATGAACAAAACTCTGAAAAAACAAGCCGCCCCGGGATGCGTGAATGTCCATTACATTACCTTTCATGGCAGAACGGTTTTCGCCAAAGATATGGCGAGTGATTTAAAACAGAAACTACAAAAAACAAAAACGAAAGAATTACAAATATGCAAAAACAAAAACTGTGCATACCATGCGTGGGGCTTCCCTCCTTTGCAGTTGTGCCGGGCTTGTTCTGCAAAGGAAGTATGGTTGCATCATGCTTTTGATTGCAAGGCAAGGGGAGAGAGCGTATGCAAACGAAATATTTTAAAAATATGTTCCAGAATATTTCACAGGGAGTTATGTATTCCACAGGAGTTGCAGATTCAGAGACAAAGAACAGCTGGGTAGCCTGTTATATCTGTGCAGGAGAAAATGAGGAGTCTCTGGAATTTAAGGCAGAGAAAGCTTTTGCCGGATGTAAGGATGAGGTAAGGCTTGTGGCTGTGGGAGATGGAAGCGAGGCAACCATCCATCAGCTTATGGAATTTGTGAAAAAGAATCGTGTGGAGCAGGTGATTCTTCCTGGAAACCATGAAAAGGTGGCAAAAGAACTGCAAAGTGCCGGTGTAAAACGTGTGGTGGAGATGAAGCCGGGCAGCTCTTTATATGATGAAAAAGACTTCTGGCAGTTTAAGATACATTGTTATGGAACAGATGAGGGTTGTTTCCTTGTAATGTTTACCGGAGATAAAGGAATAGACTGGAAAACAATGGACTGTCTGATGAGTGTCAGAATTTTTGATAAAGCCAAATGCGGCAGTCCTCAAATTGATATGGAAAATCTTGTGTGTTGTGCCAGATGTGGGCTGTATAATGATTTTGATGTGTGCAAAGGCCATAACCAGAACACAGGAAAAGGATATACAGCAGGTGCGATGCTTCTTGGTAATATATCACTTAAAAAGTATTCAGAAGCAATAAAAAGGGATTTCTCAGAGGTGAGAGATCAGATTCGCTACATTTCCATAACAGGAAATATGAAACAGGCAGATGGGGAACTGAGTACGTGGATTGGGGAATCACGTACGGAATTAAATCACTATTATATTTTACCATCCGGATGTGCAGACACAGGAGATTTTATAACAAAAATCCTTTCCGAGTCGGGACGCAATCGCGTATACCTGACAGGAGAGAAATGTGGTGTTTGTGGATCGGGATTTTTTATTTCCCGAAAGCTGGATTAAAAATTACAGTACTAAAAAATCAGGATATGTGATAAAATAAAAACAGGAAAACAGAACGGAACAGATTATCATTAAAACAGGGAGAAGGTGTTTTTATGAGGATTACATTTTTGGGAGCCACGCATGAAGTGACTGGAAGCTGTACTTATCTGGAAGCCTGCGGAAAACATATTTTGATTGACTGCGGAATGGAGCAGGGACCGGATGAATTTGAAAATCAGGAGATACCGGTTGCGGCAAGTGATATTGACATGGTGCTTTTGACGCATGCTCATATCGACCATTCCGGTAAACTTCCGCTTTTGTACCAGAGGGGATTTCGGGGACAGATTTTTGCGACGAGAGCAACTGCGGATCTGTGTGATATTATGCTGCGAGACAGTGCACACATACAGATGTTTGAGGCGGAATGGAAGAACCGAAAAGGACAGCGTGCCGGCAGGGCAGAAGTTGTGCCACTGTATGATATCAACGATGCACAGGGAGCGATCAACTGTCTTGTTGGATGCGATTATGACAAAAAAATCAACCTTGCAGATGGAATCTGCATTCGGTTTGTGGATGCAGGCCATCTGCTTGGCTCTTCTTCCATCGAGATCTGGATCAAAGAGAACGATGTGGAGAAAAAGATTGTATTTTCCGGGGATATCGGCAATCTGAATCAGCCATTGATCCGTGATCCGCAGTATGTCAAAGATGCGGATTATGTTGTGATGGAGTCTACTTACGGTGACCGCAGCCATGGTGAATTTCCAGATTATGTGACGGAGCTGGCAAGGATCATCCAGAAGACGTTTGATCGGGGAGGAAATGTAGTCATACCATCTTTTGCAGTCGGACGTACACAGGAACTACTGTATTTCATCCGCAAAATAAAAGAAGACAAGATGATCCACGGCCATGATCATTTTGATGTTTACGTGGACAGTCCGCTGGCGATTGAAGCGACCCGCATTTTTATGAAGCACATGTATGAGGATTTCGATGAAGAGGCAACAAAGCTTGTTCAAGCGGGGATCAATCCGATCGGTTTTGAAGGACTGAAAACAGCGATCACAAGTGACGATTCCAAAGCCATCAACTTTGACGAGGATTGCAAAGTAATCATTTCCGCGAGTGGTATGTGCGATGCCGGACGAATCCGTCATCATTTAAAGCATAATCTTTGGCGACCAGAATGCACCATTTTATTTGCTGGTTATCAGGCAGAGGGAAGCCTTGGCTGCGTGTTGTTAGGAGGTGCAAAAAATATAAGACTTTTTGGAGAAGAAATTTGTGTAAAGGCACGAATTGCCCGCATGACGGGAATCAGCGGCCACGCAGATAGAGAAGGACTTGTACGCTGGGTAAGCCATATTGCACCTAAGCCAACACATGTATTTGTTGTTCATGGAGAGGATACTGTCACAGATTCATTTGCATCTCTTTTGACAACTACCTATGGGATTAATGCAACGGCACCATACACAGGGGAATCGTGGGATTTGCTGTCAGATCAAAAAATTCGTGAAGGAACAAGAGAATATGTTAAGAAAGATTATCAGCCAAGAGAAGGCCGGATGAGTGATGTATATCGAAAACTGTTTGATGCAGCACAGCAGCTTCTTGCTATTGTTAAAAAATACAGAGAAGGTGCCAATAAAGATATTCGCCGTTTCACAGAAGATATTGAAAAGTTGTGCAGACGTTGGGATAAATAAAAGTTTGAAAAAGCCTTGACATTATATATTTTTGTGATATACTGAGCGCAACAATTACAGACAAAAAGCATTGACGAGGAGGAGTACATGCAGTTTCCGGATGGACAGAGAGAAATTGGTTGGTGAAAAATTTCGTGAAGGACGCATGGAAGTAGCCTTTGAGCTTTGGATCGAACAGGTATAGTTTTTATAGCTTTAGTAGACTCCAACGGAGATTCCCACCGTTATCAAGGGAAGCAGTATCAGAATTAAAAATAGATTCTCGTATTGTATTGAGTGCAGAAGTATTTCTGAATCTAGGTGGTACCACGGACATGTATGTTCGCCCTGGGCGTTTGGCTCAGGGCGTTTTTTTTGTCTGCGTTGGATAATCTTTATA
>OHYA01000744.1_pt1 | contig 12825 bp, 9 predicted proteins | sample 1580051 | NCBI WGS metagenome assembly OHYA01 (sample SAMEA3882554, study PRJEB24775) | human gut metagenome | biome: human-associated habitat; feature: intestine environment; material: feces | place: Netherlands | collected 2009/2010 | reverse complement strand
GCCTCATTTTCCTTCTCTACCAGCTTGTCTGCGCCGTACATCTCACGCAGTTTCGGCTTCTCGATCTTTCCGGTCGCATTACGCGGAATCTCATGGAAAATAATCTGCTTTGGTCTCTTATATCTTGGAAGCTCCAGACAGAAGTTCTCGATTTCTTCCTCTGTGCAGGTCATGCCATCCTTGATCTCGATGATCGCAGCGGTCTTCTCGCCCAACCGGCGGTCTGGAAGTCCAATAACTGCCACGTCCTTGATCTTGTCATGCTTGCGCAGGAAATCCTCGATCTGTACCGGATAAATATTCTCGCCTCCACTGACGATGACATCCTTTTTCCGGTCAACAAGGAAATAAAATCCATCCTCATCCTGTCTTGCCATATCTCCGGTGAACAACCAGCCGTCCTTGATTGTCTCCGCGGTTGCTTCCTCATTTCTATAATAACAGGTCATCACGCCCGGTCCCTTGACACAGAGCTCTCCGACTTCGCCCTGTGGGACTGTCACACCGTTCTCGTCCACGATCTTACATTCCCAACGGTAACCCGGCACACCGATCGCACCGACCTTATGGATATTCTCCACACCCAGATGCACGCAGCCCGGTCCGGTTGACTCGGAAAGTCCATAGTTCGTATCGTACTGGTGATGTGGGAAATATTCTTTCCAGCGCTTGATCAGCGATGGCGGTACCGGCTGTGCACCGATATGCATAAGCCGCCACTGCGAAAGCTCATAATCCTCTAACTTCAGGTCCCCGCGGTCTAACGCGTCCAGAATATCCTGTGCCCACGGAACGAGCAGCCAGACGATCGTACAATGCTCACTCGACACAGCGGAGAGAATCGTCTCCGGTTTTGTGCCCTTTAAGAGCACAGCCTTGCTGCCTGCCACCAGACTTCCCATCCAGTGGAACTTCGCACCGGTATGGTACAGTGGCGGGATACACAGGAACGTATCATCCCGGCTCGTGCCGTGATGCTTCTGCTCCATCTGTGCGGCCTGTGTTAAGCTCTGGTGTTTATGTAAAATTGCCTTCGGGAATCCTGTCGTTCCGGATGAAAAATAAATCGCTCCAAAATCATCGTCTGTGATCTCCACATTTGGTGCATGGCTCGAACAATCTGCTACGAGCTGATGATAGCTCTCTGCGAATTCCGGACAGTTATCCCCGACATAGATCAACAGTCTTCCCTTGGAAAGCCGCTCTGCATTTGTCTCGATTCGTCCGATGAACGCCGGGCCAAACACGATCATATCAACCTCTGCGAGCTCTGCACAATATAAAATCTCTTCTGCATCATACCGGAAATTAAACGGCACGGCGATGGCTCCTGTCTTCAGAACGCCGAAATAAATCGGCAGCCATTCCAGACAGTTATACATCAGGATTGCGACCTTATCGCCCTTCTTGATGCCTCGCCCGATCAGCATGTTGGCAAACCGGTTTGCCTTCTCATCGAAGACACTCCATGTAATCTCTCTTCGATACGGCTCAAATCTCGATGGCTGTATCAGCTCGAACTCCTTCCACGAAGTTCTTCTCGTATCCGGCTCATCCGGATTCAACTCCACCAGTGCAACCTCATCCGGGTACAATCTGGCATTTCTCTCTAGGTACTCTGTAACTGGCATTTTCTTTTGCGACTCCTTAATTTTATATATATTCGCGCACGGCTTCCATCAGTTTCCTTGCACTGACAGGTTTTTGAAGCCTTGCTTTCATTCCATATTCTTCTCCATGAAACTCATCGTCTGCATATAACCGGGAAGACAACGCAATCACCGGGACAGTCCTTCCATCCTCGCGAAGCTGTCGTATCCCCATTGTTGTTGCATAACCATCCATAAACGGCAATCCCATATCCATCAATATCAGATCATAGTAATGCGCCGGTGACCGTTCAAACATGCAGATTGCATCCTCTCCATTGATCGCACGGTCAACAACAAGTCCACGTTCTGTCAAAATCTGCTCCTCAATCGAAGCGGTAATATCATTATCATCTACAACCAGCACATGCTGTCCGGAAAACATCGTTTTCCTCTCGCGCGCAGATTCCCAATCGCTCCAGTCAAAATACTGGATCTCTCCTTCGGCATCCTTGGACTCTGTTCCATATCGCAGTTTCATTCCAACTGTAATCTTCGTCCCATGACCAGTCTTTGTCTCAACCTCAATCTCTCCATCCAGCAGACGAACCAAATTCTGCACGATCATCAACCCCAAGCCAGAGCCTTCCACACGCTCAATCCGGTCTGAATGCTCTCTTGCAAATGGCTCAAACATAATCTTCCGAAACTCCTCAGACATACCGACTCCATTGTCCTGCACATAAAATTCAAAGTATCCGGTCGTTTCGTCCATCGGTTTCTCTTTGATTCCACAAAATATCTCGCCCTGATATGGCGTATAATCAATTGCATTTTGCAATAAATTCAACAATATCTGCTGCATCTTCTCCACATCGCCAATCACATTGCGATGGTAAAGCTGTGCCATGTCCAGATGCATTGTGTGCCGCCGAAGCCGCATGGATGGCTTGACAATATCAAGCGTATTTCTCCACAGATTTTCTACAGATGTCTGCTGCATCTGCAACAGCGTCGTACCCTGCTGTATCGCGTCTGTATTGATCATCTGACGCACCATACGGAAGATTGCCTTTGCTGAAAGGGAAATCTCCTCGATACACGCGGTCACACGTTCCGGATTCGTGACAAATGTCCGCGCAACGGATGCATTTCCGACGATCATGTTGATCGGCATCTGCAATTCCTCGTTCAGCCGCTTAAGATACATATTTTTGATTGCATACGCCTGCTCACTTTGCAGGTAAGCATCCCGAATCGCCTGACGCTGCTTTAGCTCCGCAGACTTCTTGCTGTCAATATTCATGTGGAACCAGTTTAAAATCTTCGGTTCCTCATCTTTCCATTCCACTACCTTGAACACATCTCTGCGCCATACATTTTCTCCCGTGCATACAATATACTCGCATTCCGCGGTATCGCTCTGCTTCAGAAGCTTGCGCAGATTATCCCGCACACCGAAATTATAACGATATTCCTGATATTCTGGTGCAACCAGCTCCTGCATCTCGAAATTCTGCTGGCTGTAACTACAATTCCGTGGTACCGGAATCCCCTGCTTCTGCAAATTATCGTGCAGGATTTCAAATGTATCCGCTTCCAGATCAATCTCCTCAATCAACAACCATTCATCGCACATAGATGCGATGGCACGATTCAATTTGTCCTTTGACGATTCCTTAAAATCCCCGTTTTTATCCATTTCAAAATCCCCCATGTTCTCCTTTTTTCTTATGTTTTCCTGTTCTTTATTGATAAAATACTGCCCAGAAATATGTACCATCCTGCGCTCGCGCTACGCTGACGCCAAGATACGCACAATTATCCAAATCCACGGTTCCCTGATTTTCCTCGTTCATCTGTGCAATATAAGTATCCAATGCCTGTTTTACCGTCGCGACATCTTCCTTTAAAGAAAATGTATATGTCACCCATCCGGTATTCGGTATCTTATATGTGGCAATCGCCTGATTGCCAATCTCCGTTAACGCGGCATTTAATTCATCCATGCTGGTATATACCAACGCCGCGCTTTTTGCCGCTGTCTCTTTAGCAGCAACTGTAAATTCATCCCTCTGTGTCAGAGTATTCCCCTTTGATTCGTGCTGCTTCGCACATAAATCATAAAACTCCTGCGCATATGCAGTACAATCCACTTCCTCCACCGGACTCGCATCTATCTCCGTCTGTAAGATCTGCTGTGTCGTTGCTTCGGAAGCAGCCGTTGTCTCATCCCCATTTCGCGTCCTCTGAAAATATATAAAAGTTCCAATCCCCAACAACAGAACAATCCCACAGACCATACCAATCTGCTTTTTTCTATGTGCCTGCTTTTTCCGGTCTGCCTGCATATCCGCCAACATCTGAGATATTCCACTGTGCGTCATCATGGATACGCTTCCTGTTTGCTCCATCGACGTCTCGTACAATGCCTGATACAACTGTTCCGCATTTGCATACCTCTGTGCCGGATCAATTGCAAGTCCCTGCATCAAAACAGCTTCTTCCTGCGGTGCGATCACAAGTCCCATCGCAGATGGCGGCACAAGTCTGTCCTGCTTTGCCCGCTCGACGGCATGCGGCACCTTCACCCCGGTCATGCAAGTATACATCGTCGCACAAAGCGCATATACATCGGAATACGGTCCAATCTGCGCTCCCGGTGTCACCTGTTCGATTGGCGAATATCCACCCTTTTGCACGCGGAGATAATTATAATTTCCATACATTCGCGCAGCGCCAAAATCAATCAGCTTCACCTTTCGGTCATGTGTGATCATGATATTGTCCGGGCTGATATCCCGGTGGATCACACCTCGTTTATGTACACCCGCCAACGCACGGATAACCGGACGCATGATTGCCAGAGTCTCGGACACAGATAACCTGCCTCCCCGACCTTTCACATATGCATCCAGCGACTGTCCTTCCACAAAATCCATGACAAGGTAAGCTGTGTTGTTCTCTTCAATAAACGTGTAGACATTTACCACACCAGGCTGCTCTCCCAAGGCAGCCAGCACACGACCTTCCTCAATATACTGCTGTTTCATCTTCTCGAAATTCTCACGTTTTTCACCTGCCTCGGTGTAAACATTCGGATCTCCGGGATTCCGGTAGCAGTACCCTCGCATATAGAATTCTTTGATTGCAACCTTCCGCTGCAGCTTCACATCATACCCAAGATACGTGATTCCAAATCCGCCATCTCCAAGCACCCGCTCAATGTAATATTTATTCTGTTCCAGATACGTCCCCGAAGGTAACTGATGTGCTTCCATGTGCGCTCCTGTTTTTGTCGATGATCGGTTTTATTTTATCACAACAGTCCTTAGAATTCTATCCCTTTTCTGGCAGAAATTCCCTGTTCATACGGATGCTTTTCCTTTTTCATTTCCGTGACATAATCCGCAAGTGCCAGAAGCTTGTCCGATGGATTCCGTCCGGACAGAACGAATTCAATCTGCGCCTGATTGCTCGCCAGCACTTCCATCAATGTACTCTCATCAAGTAACCTATACTTTACAGCGTGCAAAACCTCATCCAAAACAACAACCGCCTCAACCGTATTTTCCTTCCGCACGTCGTCATGCTGGTTTTTCTGTTTTGCAATCCACATTTCAACCTGCGACAGCATATCTGCAAAATATGCACGCGTCTTTGCAAGCTCTTCCTCACACATCCGGCTCACAAATCCATACATCTGCGGGGCATGCAATGTCTCGACACCAAGCCTCTGCAGCATTGCAATCTCTCCGGACGTATCATCCTTCAAAAACTGTACAAACAGTACAGGAAGTCCGCTCCCCACCGCGCGCACAGCCAGTCCCACAGCCGCCGTTGTCTTTCCTTTTCCATCTCCATGATAGATCTGAATCATTTCCGTCTCCTTTATAATCTATTACTGCTTTCTGTATTTCGAGTTTATTTCCGCTTACACAGGAATTACTTTATCCCTGCTTGATTAGTCCCAGAATTTCGTAGATTTTCTCCATATCAAGACTTTCCCGCAGAACCTGTGCCAGCTTGTCAAACTGCTGTTCCCGGTATTCCTGCAAGGTCAAATGTTCACTTTCTCCCCGTGTTTTCCTTTTGCGCGCATACAACAGTTCAATAAATGCCTCACGGAATGCAATTTCATCGAAGATGCCGTGAATATAACTGCCTGCCACAGTTCCTGCCGTGTAGCCGAGTACGGTTCCTGCTGAATCGCTGACGAAAGGATAAATGGGGGTTGTAGTTTTGCCAGCAACTTCCGTCCGCCCCATGTGTATCTCATAACCGGCAATTTTCTTATTGCTGAGTGACACAAAATTCCCTTCCAGCATTCCAATCCGGTATGCGCGGTTCTCCAGTTGTTTTTCCTCTTCAAACACAGTTGTAACCGGCAGCAATCCCATACCTCGCACACTACCAAGTGCACTCTCCGTCTGCAATGGGTCCATGAGTGATTCGCCAAGCATCTGATACCCGCCACAGATTCCGAACACGATGGTGCCCTTCTTCGCCAGACGCGTAATCTTTGCTTCCAGTCCGCTTTCCCGCAGCCAGAGCAGATCCTGAATCGTATTTTTGGTACCCGGAAGTAAGATTACATCCGGTTCTCCTAGTTCTGACGGCTTTGTCACATAGCGTACTGACACATCCCGCTCCATGCTGAGCGCCTGCATATCTGTGAAATTCGAGATGCGCGGGAACCGGATCACAGCCACATCAATTTCTGCCTGTATATGCGTCTCTTCCAAACTTGACGCAAGAGAATCTTCATCCTCGATATCCACATCTGCATACGGCACCACGCCGAGCACCGGCTTACCTGCCCGTTCTTCTAACATTGTAATACCCGGATCTAAGATCTTCTTATCTCCCCGGAACTTGTTCACGATCAATCCCTTGATCCGGTCCTGTTCCTCCGGTTCCAAGAGCATCACCGTACCGATTAGCTGCGCAAATACACCCCCGCGGTCGATGTCACCAACCAGAAGCACTGGTGCATCCGCGATTTTCGCCATCCCCATATTCACGATATCATCCTGCTTCAGATTGATCTCCGCCGGACTTCCCGCGCCCTCGATCACAATGATGTCGTGATCTGCAGCAAGCTGCTCGTAGCTTTCCCTGATCACCGGAATATATTCTTTTTTCTTTGCAAAATAATCCATGGCGCGCATGTTTCCTACGACCTGTCCCTGCACGATCACCTGCGAACCCATATCGGTCGTCGGCTTAAGCAGGATCGGGTTCATCCGCACAGATGGTTCCACACCGGCCGCCATCGCCTGTACAACCTGTGCACGTCCCATCTCCAGCCCCTCACTTGTCACATAGGAGTTTAATGCCATGTTCTGGGATTTGAATGGGGCAACCTTGTAACCATCCTGTTTAAATATGCGGCAAAGTCCTGCCGCAATAAGAGATTTGCCCGCGTTGGACATGGTGCCCTGAATCATGATTGATTTTGCCATTTTGTGTCTCCTTGTCATTTAAAACTCATTTGTTCCAACGAACACTTCATATATTCTTTGATATCGATATCCTTTTTTCGAAACCGTGGAATCTGGTACAATCACATGTAAATCTACTAGCTGATCTATTATCCTTGACACAACATTCACAGATACCCCAGACAGATCCTGTATTTCTTTTTTATTAAACACAATCTGCTTCATAATCACAGGCATAATTCTATATATCGAATTTCCTTTTATCTGCTTAATTGTCTCCATATCTTCTTTGTAAATCACTTTAATTCGTTCCAGTTTGTTAGTATATGAATTGCACTGATCAATCACACACTGTAAAAAGAATTTAATATATCCTGCTACATTGCCTCTTCTACATTCCATAAGATATCTCTGATAAGATGGCTTATATAATTCGAGAATCTCTGACATGTACAAAATCGGAGTACTTTCATCCATCATTGCCATTTGTACCGGAATCAATGCCCTGCCCAGTCTTCCATTTCCATCCTTATATGCATGAATCGTCTCAAACTGCATATGGGATAAAGCAACATTTACCAACAAAGGATCTGTAAACGCATCATTCATATAATCGTATAAATTTATAAGCAATCCATAAACTTCTTCTGGAACTGGCGGAATAAATGTTGCTCCCTCAATCGTACATCCTCTTGGTCCGATCCAATTCTGTGTCGTTCGGATTTTTCCGGGCGTTCTTTGCGATCCTCTCACACTATCTAATATAATTTTATGCATTTCATTTACAAGTTCATAATTTATTTGCTTTTTCGTCTGCAAATATGTTTGCGCATATTCGATTGTTTTCTTGAGATTTTGTATTTCCTGATTATCATCTGTTTTTTCCATATATTTCAGATAAAACATTTCATCCTGAGATATCTGTGTTCCCTCAATCTGTGTCGATTTATAACTTTCATTTAATATTACGGAATCCAGGAAATAGCTGGCATCAAATTCCAACGTATTTAACAATGATTTGTATTCCCCATATTTTACATTTGCTTCTGAAATCAGTTTTAACATATCTTTATCTATTTTATAGTCCAAAGGCATACTTTTTGCTTTATATGGTTCCATATATTCACACCCCTTTTTCATTTATAGTAATATAATACCACTCAGGGTCAAAAAAATCACTGTTTTTTGAAAAAACAGTGATTTTTTTGATTTTATAATTTCTTTTTTCACTACTTTATATAAATCTAAGTTTATTTTACCACATTTTTCACATGGGCCAATCTGCGAATGAATTCCTGATTCTCACTGTGGGAACGGATTCCAATGCGGAAATATGTATCATCGAGTCCCTCAAAATCACCGCACGCACGAATCAAAACACCCACTTCAAGCATCCGCTCTTTCAAGTCCGGTTCATCGTGAAATAACAGGAAATTCCCATATCCATCATACACTTCCGCCACCAGCTCACGTAGTCTCGGCACAAGATACGCGCGTTCCGCCTGCAGATTCTCGCGTGTCTTCGCCAGATACTCTGTATCCGATAATGCCGCGATGCCTGCCATCTGTGCGGGAATCGATGTATTCCACGGCTGAAGCTTCGCACGAATCCTCGACTGCAACTCTGTATCCCCGCAAGCCAGATACCCAAGTCGAAGTCCTGCCATACAGTAAATCTTCGTGAATGCACGGAGCACTAACAACCGCGGATGTTTCGCCAGATAAGGCAGCATACTATACGAAGCTTCCTCCTCTAAAAATGGCAGGAAACATTCATCCACACAGACATACGCCTGCATTGCTTCCGCCTTCGCAAGCACGCGCAGGATCTGTTCCCGCGTAAACAATGTTCCGGTTGGATTGTTCGGATTGCACAGGAATACAAGGCGGATGGAATCGTCCAGCTTTGCAAGCAGACGTTGAATTACGGTTTCAGAATCAAACTGCAACCTATCCTGTCCGCCGGCAGCAACCGCTTCCGCATACCCGGTAAATGTCGGTGCAATTGCAAGTGCCTTCCCGGAAATCGTCTGTCCCAGTGCATACAGAAGCTCCGCTGCGCCATTTCCCGGAATAATCCGGTCTGCCGGTATATTTTGTGCTTTTGCTATCGCACGGCATAGCTGCTCCGCCCTATAGTCCGGATATCTGCCGGTCAGCACGATTCCCTCATGCGCCGCCTGAATGCTTGCAAGCGGCATGCCAAGCGGATTGACGTTAATAGAAAAATCATATTCAATTGGATTTCGGTAGACATCTCCACCGTGCGTATAGTTATATTCCATGTTTTATTCCTCGCATTTTAATAAAACAGATTATTGCTTATTATCTTATGCAGCTTTCTTCTTTTTCTCCCGTCTTACAAAGAGGAACGCACACAAGCCTGCAAAGACAATCGTCATGACTACAAGCACCGGAATCACCGGAATCGGACAGACGCTTGCGCGAACAAGCTTCAGCCCCTGATACAATGTGTACACACCGAAGATGGAGAAGATTGCAAATGCAAGCATGCTAAGCAGCCCGTCCGGCGTCTTGTTCTTCAGCAGATATCCGATCAGCATACCAAGCATATCCGCAGCGAACAGTCCGAGCGAGCAGCCAATCCATACAACGCATGCCGCACGCATGCCTTCATTTGCGCCAAATGTGATTGCGGTAAGCTGTGTCTTATCACCAAGCTCTGCCACGAAGAATGTACAAAATACCGCAAGCGGCGCAAACTTAATCTTCGTCTTACCATCTTCTTCCTCTTCTTCATCGTCACCGGCAATCGTGGATGCGGCGAAATAAAAGAATGCGAGTGCTGCAATCATCTTGATTACCCATTCCGGCACAAACTCGCTGACAAGTCCGCCTGCCAGAACCGCAAGTCCGTTCAATACAAGAATCGCAACACCGGTACCGAGTATTATGTCCCTTAATTTGTATTTCGAAGTAAGCGCGATCAGCATAAGCTGGGTTTTATCGCCCATCTCTGCTATAAACTCCGTGAAAAATACTTTGAAGAATAATATCATTTGTCCGAGCGCCCCTTTATCTTACTATGATGTAAACCGCATATGCCGCGTAAAGCGCAACCATGCAAAGCCCTTCGGCTCTTCCGATTTTCTTCTTCGTTCCTGCAAAGATCCATGCACATATGGTAAATACGATCAGTACGCACAGGTCAATGATATTTTCTGTGATAATGCTGATCGGACTGATCGCCGATGCTATACCAAGCACCATCAATATATTAAATATATTGGAACCGATTGCATTTCCAAGTGCCATATCCACTTCATTCTTTCTGGCTGCTACGATGGATGTAACAAGCTCCGGAAGCGATGTTCCGATTGAAACGATCGTAAGCCCGATCAATGTCTGGCTCATACCGAGATCGCTTGCGATTCTGGATGCGGCATCTACCGTCACATCTCCGCCGACAGCTATCGCGATTGCGCCGCCAATGATAAACAGTATACTCACAGGAACGGAAACAAGCTTGATCTCCTCGTCCGATCCACCTTCGATCTCGACCTTCTTACCTTCCTTACTTGCCTTCATCGCAGTCCGGACCATGTAGATAATGTAACATGCAAAAAGCACTATAAATATCACACCATCCAGATGTCCAAGCGTCATACCGGTCTTGTCGCCAAGTCCGACAATTCCAAGAAGCATCAGAAGTCCGGCACAAATAAGGGATAACGGGATATCTCTCCGGATTGTTTCCCTTGCAACATTGACCGTTGCCAATATCGCACACACACCAATGACGACCATCAGATTAAAAATATTGGAACCGACAACATTGCTGACTGCAAGCTCATTGTTGCCTGCAAGGGATGCCGACACACTGACTGCGGTCTCCGGAAGGGATGTTCCCATCGCAACGATGGTAAGTCCGATAATGATTGACGGCACATGCAGCCGCTTCGCCACGCTGGAACTTCCCTCCACAAAGAAGTCCGCGCCCTTGATAAGCAGTACAAAGCCTATCACAAGGAATACAAGTACAAGGGCAAATGGGGCATTGTTAATGATTTTTTCCATGGTTTCCTCCTTTTCTCGTTCAAAGCTTCCGTCAGCCGAAATCCTGCTATCGTAAGTATGGATAGCTGAAAAAAGACTCATGTATATCAATCAGCTGCCTGTGTAGATTATTGCACAGACGGTTGATCAATATACATGAGTCTCATTATTTAAGATTTGCCAGATTATACTCTCAACTTATAATCAGAATGTTGACAAACCACACTTTCGCGCTAACTACTCCCTCATGGACTGTTCAATTATCTGATAAATTTTATCAAATATAGCAACGTGTGTCAACAGGGGAATCCGGAAGAAATGCTTCTCATAACCGAAAATCACTGCGTAAACATCACCTCAAAAACCGTTCCTCCTGACGGGTTTGATCGGACAGTAATGTTTCCGTCATGTACTCTCACGATTTCATGAACGAGTGCAAGCCCGAGTCCGACGCCGCCAAGTGCACGGCTTCTGGATTTATCCACACGAAAGAACGGCTCAAAGACACGCTCCCGAAGTTCCTCCGGGATTCCGTTCCCCGTATCGGCTACCGACAGGCAAACGTGCTTTTCCTTCCGGGATGCATTTACTGTGACCTGTCCGCCCGGATGATTATATTTGATAGCATTCTCAACAAGATTATATACCAGCCTGTAGATGAGAATATCGCTTCCGACTATCGTTATAGCCTCACAGTTCCCGGTCAGTTCTACATCCTTCTCCCTGGCAAGCGGTTCTAAGTCTGCCAATACCTCATCCACAAGCGCGTCGACCATAATCGTCTCATCCCGGCCCACGGTCTGAAGCTCACTCATGTCGAGGAGCGTCTTCACCATCTTGCTGAGTCTGTCGTTTTGTTCCGTAACCATCTTGATCGTCTGTACGGTTTCGGCATCGCTGCCCGGGTGTTGCCCGGAATTATAGGAATCCAACTGCACCTGCATTAGAGCTAACGGGGTTCTCAGCTCGTGTGCCGCATTCGCGGTAAATTGCCTCTGTATCTCAAATGCATCCGAGAGACGTCCGAGCATCTTGTTGTAGGAGACGCTCAGCTGGTTCAGTTCTTTCACCTTGTTTTCTTCGAGTTTTGAATCAGCCAGATTCTGCGCCTGCACCTCTTCGATCTTATCCGAAAACTCACGAATCGGCCGGAGCGCATGTCCGCTTATAAAATAAGTCGCCACTCCGCCAAGCAGCGCCAGCACCGCCGAGATTATCAGACTGTTTTTCCTATAGTCGGCCTTGTTATTATATACCTGAACAGAAAAATCGTTCGCAAACGCATCCCAATTATCTTCCGGAATACTGATATATATTTCATCCGTATCATCCGCATTCTCATCTCCCCTGGCATCGACAGTCTCCTTCAGGGAGTCAATATAATACACACCATTTTTATAGACAAGCATAGTCAGACAGCCACATATAACCGCGATATATATGGTAATTATACAGGTCAGTCTCCACTGCAGTGACATCTTTTTCATCGATCGGACTCCTCTCGTAGTTTATATCCCTCTCCCACTTTGTTCAGGATCGGATCATATCCAAGCACCGCCTTGAGCTTTCTCCGAAGCGAAGACATATGTACCCGGATGGCTCCGCTGAAGCTGTCCACAGATGCATCCCAGACATGCTCCATCAGTTCCTCCTGGCTCACCGGTCTGCCCAGGTTGAGCAGCAGATATTCCAAAATTCCATTCTCTTTTCTTGTCAGAGGAACGATCTGCCCTTCGGCGTATGCTTCGCGCCGGATCGTATCGAACTTTATCCCG
>OHYA01000742.1_pt1 | contig 12892 bp, 10 predicted proteins | sample 1580051 | NCBI WGS metagenome assembly OHYA01 (sample SAMEA3882554, study PRJEB24775) | human gut metagenome | biome: human-associated habitat; feature: intestine environment; material: feces | place: Netherlands | collected 2009/2010 | reverse complement strand
CAATCATCTCTTTATCTGTTCCGCAAACTGAAACAGCGCCATCATCTGTGATATCGATCTTGACACCGGTTCTGTCGATAATCTCATTGATCGTCTTACCCTTCTGTCCGACAACATCACCAATCTTTGATGGATCGATTGTAATCTGCTCAATCTTTGGAGCCCACTCATTTACTTCTTTTCTAGGCTCAGCGATTGCCTTGCTCATGACCTCATCCATGATGTAGAGACGTGCCTCACGTGTTCTCGCGATTGCCTCCTCAACGATAGGTCTTGTAAGTCCGTGAATCTTGATATCCATCTGGATAGCTGTGATACCCTTATGTGTACCTGTTACCTTGAAATCCATATCTCCGAAGAAATCCTCAAGACCCTGGATATCTGTAAGTACAAGGAAATCATCATCTGTATCGCCTGTTACAAGTCCGCATGAGATTCCGGCAACCATAGCCTTAATCGGAACACCTGCAGCCATAAGTGACATACATGATGCACATGTTGAAGCCATTGATGTAGAGCCGTTTGACTCAAATGTCTCAGACACGGCACGGATAGTATATGGGAACTCCTCAATGCTTGGAAGTACAGGAACAAGTGCCTTCTCAGCAAGTGCTCCGTGTCCAATCTCACGACGTCCCGGTCCACGTGATACCTTTGTCTCTCCTACAGAGTATGCAGGGAAGTTATAGTGATGCATATATCTCTTTGTTGTGATATTTGCATCAAGTCCGTCGATTTTCTGAATCTCTGATAAAGGAGCAAGTGTTACAACATCACAAATCTGTGTCTGTCCACGGGTAAACATTGCAGAGCCGTGAACTCTAGGAATCAAATCAACCTCTGCTGCGAGTGGTCTGATCTGGTTGATTGCACGGCCGTCCGGACGCTTATGATCCTTTAAAATCATCTTTCTGACAGTCTTCTTCTGATACTGGTAAATAGCCTCACCAAGTACTGCAAGGTACTCCTCATTGTCAGCGAAGGCTTCCTCTAACTGCTCTGTGATAGCTCTTATATTTTCCTCACGCTTCTGCTTCTCATCTGTGAATACTGCCTCCTCCATCTGCTCAGGAGTAACAATTTTCTTGATATCCTCGAACATCTGCTCAGGAATAGCACAACTCTCATACTCATGCTTTGGCTTGCCAATCTCATCACGGATCTGATCCATAAATGCGATAACTGTCTGGTTGATATCGTGGCACTTGTAGATTGCCTCAATCATCTGATCCTCAGGAATCTCATTGGCTCCTGCTTCAATCATAATGACCTTTTCCTTTGTAGAAGCAACTGTGAGCTGTAAATCGCCCTCATCCCACTGCTTCTGTGAAGGGTTTACGATAAACTCTCCATCAACAAGTCCCATCTGTGTCATGGCACATGGTCCGTCAAACGGAATATCTGATATATGAACAGCAAGAGCTGTACCGATCATTGCAACTATCTCAGGACGGCACTCAGGATCCACTGACATGACAAGGTTGTTTAATGTAACATCATTTCTGTAATCCTTTGGGAAAAGAGGTCTCATAGGACGGTCAATTACACGATCTGTAAGGATGGCGTTCTCAGATGCCTTTCCCTCACGCTTGTTAAAACCACCCGGAATTTTTCCTACAGAGTACATCTTCTCCTCGAACTCAACGCTGAGTGGGAAGAAATCCACACCATCACGTGGCTTGTCAGATGCTGTAGCTGTTGAAAGGACTGTTGTATCACCATACTTGATAAAAACAGCTCCGTTTGCCTGAGCTGCTACTCTTCCGATATCTACAGTAAGAGTCCTGCCGGCAAGTTCCATTGAATAACTTTTGTACATATTAATTCTCCTTAAAATTCTTTTGCAGAAGTGTATTCCTCTTCCGAAACTACTAAACAATACATGTACGCTCATGCACTCTTTAGTGGTCTCGGCTTACTTCTGCTTTTCAAAAAACAATAATAAAAACAATAATAGAGCGGAATAATAATTACTCCGCTCTAAAGAAAATACTATTTTCTGAGTCCTAAACGCTCGATAAGTGAACGATATCTCTCGATATCAATCTCCTTAAGGTATGCAAGTAATCCACGTCTCTGACCGATCATCTTTAACATTCCTCTTCTTGAGTGATGATCCTTTGGGTTCTGTTTGAAATGCTCAGTTAACTCTGCGATTCTTGCTGAAAGAATTGCAATCTGAACCTCTGGTGAACCTGTGTCATTTGGTGTTCTACCGTACTCTGCGATAATAGCCTGTTTCTTTTCCTTTGCGATCATTGTTGATCCTCCTTATATTATAATGCGCCCTGATAACTGTATGATGCTCAGCAATAGGTCGGAGTGTCCAACTACCGAACATGGGCAAAACCATACCTATGCAGTATAGCATAGTAAGCATTTGTTGTAAACTGTTTTTTTATTAATCCGGCAAATATCTTGTGACACAAATCGGATTTCTGTAATATGCATTTGAAACCTTGATTCCATCACGCTTGTTGCTGGCATGTACAATCTGTCCGTTTCCGATATAAATTGCAACATGTGAGATACTCCTTCCACTTCCGTAGAAGAATAAATCTCCCGGCTTTGCTTCAGATGCACTGATTTTTGTGCCGTATGAAGGCTGTGCTTTTGATGAATGCGGTAATGAGATTCCATACTTTCCAAGAATTCTCATTGTGAAGCCTGAGCAGTCAACTCCATTCTCAAGGCTTGTACCACCCCACACATATCTGTTTCCGACAAACTGTAACGCATACGATACAACAGATGTCCTTACATCTGATACACCGTCACCATACTTCACCTGCTCTATTGTCTTTGCTGTAGGAAGTGCCTGTGCCAGTGTCACATAATCCTGTGATATATATCCTACCGAATCATCCACACTTATCTCAACCCAGCCGTCAGCGACAGAATTAACTGTGAATGCCTCTGAATTTCCAACCTGTGAAAGCATCGCAGCCTCTGTTGACTTCTCTGCACGCACATTCAGTGTTTCAGTATTTACAGTGGCAACAGTTTTAATCTCCTGTTCTGCAATAGACTCTGCCTCATCTCCTGTTACAAGATACTGCTTGTTTACATATCCTGTCACCTTGCCTGATGTAACCTTGTACCATTCTCCGGCATCCTCAAGAAGCTCACAGGCATTGTGATTGGTAAGTATTCCTACCACTTCACTGTCTGTCGAAGCCTCCTGTCTGATATTTAAGTTTCCGCTGCTGATAACTGACATACCAAGATTTGTGTAACCACAGGTCTGTGCGGCTGTCGGTGTCTGGGATGCCTCATTTGCCTGTTCTGTCTCCTGTGCAGTATCGCCAGCCTGTGCACCCTGAGCAGATGCAGTAACAACATTGCTGTCGTTTTGCGCTACCGATACGTCAGCTCCATAATAGGTAAGAGCCGATGTAACCCCTGCTGTGAGAAGCTCTGTGGCATCTGCCGCATCTGTCAGATTAAGTGCAACACCCGCATTCACTGATCTGTTTTTATTTGCCTCTGCCTTTGTTGTCCTGGCATCCACCGTGCTGCTTGAGCTCATAGATACCGCTCCTATAATAATAGCAAACGCTACAACGCCTGCTGCCTGTCCTAATTTTAACTTGTTTTTCATATAGCCTCCGATTCATGCTATCGATAATCCACGGTTACGAGTATATCATAAATTGTTAAAATGTCAATATTTCTTTGTAACATTTCTGTAATATTTGTCATTTTTTCGTTATTTTGGGTTATTTCGCAAAAAAACAGCCACACTAGAATGTGTGACTGCCTGCATAATTGATTGTATAATTGATATCTGCACTCATCTGGCTCTTTAACGCTTCTATTGAATCAAACTTCATCTCAGGTCTTACGAACTTATGAAGCTCTACCATGATATCCTGTCCGTAAACATCCTGCCCAAAATCTATGATATATGTCTCTGCACCTATTGGATTTTTGCCCTCTATAGTAGGCTTGCATCCTATATTGGTTACACCAAGGTACCAGTTGTCCCTGACAAGAACTCTTGACATATACACTCCCTTTGGTGGAAGCAGCTTATCGTGCGGCACTGAAAGGTTGACTGTCGGAATGCCAATAGTCCTGCCTAGTGCTCTGCCATGCACTACTCTTCCTTTTATAAAAAAGGGATATCCCAGCAGTTCATTTGCCTTTTTAATATGTCCTGCCGCAATCTCCTCGCGGATATAGGTACTGCTTATATCCCTGTCTCCATCCTTTATCTTGTCCACCACAATAAGCTCGTATCCAAGCTCTCCTGCCATCGCAGAAAGCAGCCGATGGTCTCCTGCCCTGTTGTGCCCGAAACGGAAATCATCTCCGACAATGATACACTTGACATTAAGACTTTTAACTATCCATCTGACAAACGCATCCGCCTCCATCGTCATCACCTGTGGCACAAACGGACACTCTATCAGATAGTCAATACCTGATTTTTCAAACACATACTCTTTTTCATCGTTTGTGATTATAACCTTTGACTCAACGCCAAGTACCTCCGATTTGGGAGGAATGTCAAACGTAAATATGATGCGCTTGTAGCCATGCAGATTGCTCTGTTCAATTTGCTTTTCCATCAGAAATTCATGTCCTCTGTGAAGCCCGTCAAACTTTCCAAACGAGATGACGGACGGCTCCTTGACATGAAAATCCAGAGTTTTGCTTATATATTCCATAATATCTGTATACTATTCTATTCCATAAAAATCTTAACCGGCTTAAACTCACCGGTTTCATCAAGATACGAATACACCCCGACAAATATGCCCTCATGATTGTATACTCTGTATCTTATATCAGAGTCAGCACTGTGTTTTAAATAATCCGTAAGCACTGCCGGAATTTTATTTCCATTTCTGACAAGCTTATCGGCATCTGAAGCAGTATGCACTGCCGGCAGATTTTCGAATACTCCGTCAACAGGCATCACCATATCAAAGCAGCCCTCATCCACCTTTGACTGAATCTGTGAAAGTGTAAGTGCATGCTCTAAGTCAAAGCCTGCTACCCTTACTCTAAGCAGTGACTTCATGCAGCCATGGCAGCCCAGCCTCTCTCCGATGTCATTGCACAGCGTCCTGATATATGTGCCCTTTGAACAGTGCACCGTCATCGTAACCTCAGGCAAATCAATGCTTTCAACCTTGATATCAAACACCTCGATATCCCTGGCTTTTCTCTCTATTACCTTGCCCTCTCTGGCAAGCTCATAGAGCTTTTTCCCATTGACCTTTAAAGCCGAGTACATAGGCGGCACCTGCTTTTGCCTGCCAACAAACTGTGATATAACATCATACACCGCCTGCTCAGTCACATTGACCTTAGCCTGATTTATGACCTGCCCTGAAATATCCTGTGTATCTGTCTCCTGTCCTAAAAGCAGCACAGCTTTATAGACCTTGTCCTTATCTGTCAAAAGGTCACACACTCTGGTTGCCTTTCCAAGGCAGACCGGAAGGACGCCTTGCGCATCAGGATCAAGTGTACCTGTATGACCAATCTTCTTCTGGTGGAATATGCCTCGAAGCTTTGCCACAACGTCAAAGCTTGTATAGCCCTTTTCCTTGTATACATTGATTATTCCATTAACCATCTGCCCAAGAATCTCTCCCTAAATATTATCCTTAATTGCCGTAAGGATGCGGTCTGTTGCCACCTCAAGCGGTCCTTCAATCGTAAATCCGGCGGCCTTTACATGTCCACCGCCGCCAAATACTGACGCAACCTTTGCCACATCGTAATCACCGTTTACGCGCAGGCTGCCCTTGTAGGTACCATCCTCATTTTCGTAGAGAAATACAGCAACCTTTATATCCTTTGTCACGCGCAGCTGATTTACAATGCCGTCGAGATGCTTTGGAAGCACATCGTACTTCTCCATCTCAGCGCGCGATACTGCAGACAATATAACATCACCATTCAGATACAAAGCAGCATTCAAAAGCGCCTGCCCCATAATCTTGTTCTGAGCAAATGTCTTTGTATAAAATGTATCATCGATTATCCTTGAATAATCAATGCCCATCTCCATCAGGGAGCCTGCTATATCCATAGTCTTTTTTGAAGTGCATGAATACTGGAACACGCCTGTATCATGCACCATGCCTGTGTAAATACACTCTGCTATCTGTATTGTGATGCGCTCCTTCGGCAGAAGCTCGAACACCAGCTCACAGGTCGAGCTCGCATCCGGAAAGATGTAATTTGCGTCTGCAAAGGCCCCGTTTGTAACATGATGATCTATGCAAAGTGTCCTTTTTGCAGACTCAAAATACTTAGCTGCACTTCCCAGTCTGCCTGTGTCACTGCAATCACATGCTATGAACAGATCGTATACTGTATCATCCGCATAACTGCTGTCAATCTCATCTGCTCTTTGCATAAACTTAAAGATGTTTGGGCTTGGCTCTAAATAAAGCCTTGCCTTTATATCAGGATAATAATCCTTTATGTAGTTGTATACAGCAAGTGTTGAGCCGACACAGTCGCCATCCGGTCTCACATGACCGGAAACAGCAACTGATTGTGCATCCTTTAAAATAGAATCAATCTCTGTCATAATCAATCCTCTTTGTTAATCCTCTTTGAGATTTTTTGTTACTTCATCAATCTTTTTAGACATCTCAACACCATACTCTATAGACTGGTCTATGATAAATGTAATGGCAGGTGTATTTCTTAAATTGATGTTCTTTGCGAGAGTTCTGCGTATATATCCCTCCGCTGACTTAAGTCCTGCAAGTGTATCAGCCTGTGATTTCTTGTCACCAAGCACACTGATATAAGCCTTTGCTGTCTTTAAATCAGGTGCCACCTCGACAGCAACAACACTTGTCATGGGATTGATACGCGGATCCTTTATCTCACCGCGTATGATATTTGACAGTTCACGCATTACCTCTTCGTTGATACGAATATTTTTTATGCTGTTCTTTCTCATATAATCCCGCTTTCTTTTTATATTAAACCGTAACTATCCGAATAGCTGCATTAATTCAAGATAACCAATATATGATTATCTCGGAACCTCTACCATCTTGTAAGCTTCAACTATATCGAATTCCTGAATATCATTAAATCCGTCAAATACAAGACCACACTCATAGCCTGTCTTGACCTCCTTGACGTCATCCTTGAATCTCTTGAGTGAAGCAAGGTCTCCCTCGAATATCTGCTCACCCTCTCTGCTAATTCTGACACGGCAGCCTCTCTCCATAAATCCGTCAAGCACATATGAACCTGCAATGTTTCCAACGCCTGAAGCCTTGAAAATCTGTCTGATTTCCGCATGTCCGATAACCTTCTCCTCAAATACAGGATCAAGCATACCCTTCATGGCAGCAGATACATCCTCGATTGCATTGTAGATGACCTTGTAAAGTCTGATATCTACGCCCTCACGGTCTGCTGTAGCCTTGGCAACAGGATCCGGTCTGACGTTAAAGCCAATGATGATTGCATTTGATGCTGATGCAAGGATAACATCTGACTCGTTGATGGCACCAACGCCGCCATGGATGACCTTGACCACAACCTCCTCATTTGAAAGCTTGACAAGACTCTGCTTAACAGCCTCAACTGAACCCTGTACATCTGCCTTTACGATGATATCAAGCTCCTTCATGTTGCCTGACTGAATCTGTGAGAACAGATCATCAAGTGACATCTTTGCCTTTGTATCCTCAATGAGCTTATTCTTCTCCTCTGAAATATATGTGTCAGAGAATGCCTTTGCCTCCTTCTCTGAATCGCATGCCACAAATGTCTCTCCTGCTGAAGGCACACTGTTGAGTCCAAGTATCTCTACAGGTGTAGAAGGCTTAGCCTCCTTTACTCTGCGGCCCTTGTCATCAATCATGGCTCTTACCTTACCATAGCTGCTTCCACATGCGATTGGATCTCCGACATGGAGTGTTCCTTTTTGTACAAGCACTGTGGCAACCGCACCACGGCCTTTATCAAGCTGTGCTTCAATTACGAGACCTCTTGCGTTTCTATCAGGATTAGCCTTGAGCTCGAGCACCTCTGCTGTGAGAAGAATCATCTCAAGGAGATTGTCGATACCCTCCTTAGTATGTGCAGATACAGGACAGAATATTGTGCTTCCACCCCAATCCTCCGGGATAAGCTCATACTCTGAGAGCTCCTGCTTAACCTTGTCGATATTGGCACTTGGCTTATCTATCTTGTTGACAGCAACGATAATCTCTACACCGGCTGCCTTTGCATGGTTTATTGCCTCAACAGTCTGCGGCATTACACCATCATCTGCAGCAACAACAAGGATTGCGATATCAGTAGAGTTTGCACCACGCATACGCATTGCTGTAAATGCCTCATGTCCCGGTGTATCAAGGAATGTGATGTTCTGGCCATTGATTGATACAACAGATGCACCAATGTGCTGTGTAATACCACCTGCCTCACGGTCTGTAACACGTGTCTGTCTGATGGCATCAAGCAGTGATGTCTTACCATGATCTACGTGACCCATTACGCAGACTACAGGTGGACGAGGAACCATCTTGCTCTCATCCTCTTCATCCTCCTTGAGAAGCTCTGCAATCACATCGACTTTCTCCTCTTCCTCACATATGAAATTAAACTCTAAAGCAATCTCCTCAGCAGCTGCAAAATCAACCTCAGAGTTAACTGTTACCATCTCGCCCTTCATGAAAAGCTTCTTTACGATGGCTGACGGCTGAACCTTCATCTTATCAGCTAAGTCCCTTATTGTAATCTTCTCCGGAAGAGAAATTGTCTTAATCTCGTTCTCATCCTCTTTTGGCTGTGCCTTCGGCTGCTGTGGCTTTTTCTTACCGCCGTGCTTCTCGAGATTGATGTAATTCTCCTGCTTCTTTCCGAGCTTATCCTGCTTCTGGCTCTGATTGTGATTATGCTTATTCTTTCTATCGTTGCCTCTGTCGCGGCTCTCCTTTCCTCTTACATCATCAGGAGCTGCAACTGCAACTGTTTCTTTTCTGAAACGATTTCTGTCATCACCTCTGCTGCCTGTTCTATCGTTATTTCTGTCATTGCTCCTGCTTCTGTCGTTGCTTCTGCTTCTGTCATTATTTCTGTCAAAGCTTCTGCCACCCTCTGCAGGACGTCTGGAGTCATTTCTGAAGCCTCTGTTATTGTCTCTATTATTGTCTCTGCTGTTATCTCGGTTATTGTTGTCGCGATTGTTTGTTCTTCTATCGCTGTTTCTGTCCGTATTTCTGCTTCTGTCGGCATTTCTGTCAGTGTTTCTGTTGTTGATTCTGTCGCCATTGTCCTGACGTCTGTCGCTTCTTCTATCAGCGTCAGCCTGACGTGCCGGACGCGAATTGGTTACCTTCATATCTGCATACGGATCCGCTGTACGCTCACTTATAGGGCGCATAGCTCTCTCTCCGACAGGTCTTGGCTTAATAATGCTGTGCTGCTCAGGACGTGATGACTGATTATCGCGTCTGCCATTGCCATTCCTGCGCTGCGAACTGTTATTTCCATTATTTCCGCTGCCGTTTCCACCATTTGTTTTCCTACCCTGCTTACTGTACTGGGCATTGAAAACTGCTGTGATGCTTGCCTTTTTCTTTGGTCTGTCGGCTGCCTTAGCCTCATCCTTTTTAGGTTCTTCCTTCTTAGGTGCATCTTTTTTTGCTTCTGTTTTTGCGTACTTCTTTCGTACAATTTGCTGTGCCTCATCCTCAAGACCGCTCTGCACATTTTTGACAGCAAACTGTGTGCCGTTTAATGTGTCTATGACTTCCTGCGACTTTATATTTAATTCTTTTGCAAGTTCATGAACTCTCATTTTTGCCATATATCTATTTTCCTCCATTATTCAGTTTTATTCGACTGCAGCTTTTTTATCACTGCATTTGCAAGGTTTTCATCCGTTACTGCAAGGGAAGCGCGAAACTCTTTGCCTATTGCATTCCCTAACCCCACCTTGTCACTATAAAAATAAATCGGAACCTCATAGAAAGCAGTCATATCCGAAAAATGCTTCTTTGTGTTGTCTGATGAATCATCTGCAACTATCACTAAAAATGCCTTTCCTGTCTTTACAGCTTTCTCGGTAGAAAACTCTCCGCTAACCACATTGCCTGACTTTGCTGCTAATCCCAGCATAGAAAGTACTCTATCTGTCAATTTGGTTCATCTCCTTTTCAAGCTCCTCATATACCTGTTCTGATACACTAACACCAAGGGAACGCTCAAGTGCCTTTGTCTTTTTAGCCTTTTTAAAGCATTCAAGGCTCTTACATATATAAGCTCCCCTGCCGTTTTTCTTGCCGGTGTCATCGAGAATTATGTCGCCCTCCGCAGTCTTTACCACGCGAATAAGTGACTTCTTTTCCTTCATCTCCTGACAGCCTACGCATTTGCGCATTGGAATCTTTTTATTTGCCATTACTGCTCATCACCACTATCTGCCGCATCATTTTCTGTACCTGCTACTTCGTTCTCGTCAGCCTCTGTATCTAAAGCCTCTGTCTGTACATCTGCCTGTTCTGTATCAGCTAATCTCTCGTTCTCAGCAAGCTCATCATCCGAATAATCATAATCGTCATCATAATCATCCTCTTCATAGTCATTCTCATAATCCATGAAGTCCCCTGACTCTCTGGCCTGTGTCTCGCTCTTGATATCAATCTTGAAGCCTGTAAGTCTTGCTGCAAGTCTTGCATTCTGTCCTTCCTTACCGATTGCAAGTGAAAGCTGATAATCCGGAACAACAACCTTTGCTGATTTCTCATCTGCATCTGCGATAACAGAGATAACCTTTGCAGGGCTAAGTGCGTTCTGGATAAGTATTGCCGGATTCTCATCCCATGTGATGATATCGATTTTCTCACCGCGAAGCTCATTTACGATAGCATTTACTCTGGCACCATTCATACCTACACATGCTCCTACAGGGTCTACGTTTGGATCATTTGACCATACTGCAATCTTTGTTCTGCTTCCGGCCTCACGTGAAATAGCCTTTATCTCAACTATGCCCTCTTTAACCTCTGTAACCTCTGACTCGAAAAGTCTCTTCACAAGCTCAGGATGTGTTCTTGAAACAAGAATCTTTGGTCCCTTTGATGTTGACTTAACCTCAAGGATATATACCTTGATACGCTCTGTAGGCTTGAATACCTCACCCTTTATCTGCTCACTCTCAGTCAGAAGTGCATCTGCCTTACCTAAGTTGATGCTGACATTCTTTCCGATGTATCTTTGAACAACACCTGTCACAACATCCTTTTCCTTGCTGTTGTACTCGTCAAATATTACCTTTCTCTCCTCCTCGCGGATTTTCTGAAGGATAACATTCTTTGCGTTCTGTGTAGCGATACGTCCGAATTCCTTTGACTTAACCTCAACTCTCACGATATCTCCAAGCTGATAGTTACCGTTTACCTTGTGCGCATCTGCTAAGGAAATCTCCTCAACCGGATCCTCAACCGTATCTACAACCGTCTTCTCCTGATAGCATGAGAAAGCACATGTCTCAGGATCTATTTCTACCTTTACATTGTCTGATTTACCAAAATGGTTCTTGCAGGCAGTCACAAGAGAGTTCTCAATTGCCTCAAGTAAAGTTTCTTTACTGATGTTTTTCTCCTGCTCTAATATATTTAACGCTTCTAATAACTCATTGCTCATTATTTTTTCCTCCTATTTGTGTTATCGTGCGCTTTAATTAAAAATCCAATGCCTGACGTATAAGCGCAATGTCACTCTTATTGAATGTAGTCTCATCGCCGTCTTCATCGGTTATTGTCACTGTATCCTTATCATAGGCTTTAAGCAGACCATAAAATTCCTTTGATTTGTTGATAGCCCTGTATGTGCGAATCTCTATCTCCTTATTCATATTGCGCACATAGTCCTTTTCCTTCTTGAGAGGTCTTCCAAGCCCCGGCGAGCTGACCTCGAAGGTGTACGAATCAGGAATATAGTCCTCTCTGTCGAGAATCTCATTCATCTGCCTTGCAACCACTTCACAGTCATCAACAGTTATGCCACCCTCCTTATCGATATATGCTCTCAGGTAGTTCATGCCGCCTTCCTTAACATACTCGACATCAACAAGCTCAAAATTCATGCTGTCAAGAATTGGTTGTATAAAATTCTCCGTCTTTGCCTCATATACACTTGCCTTTGACATTTTATCACCTCTCTTTTTTATATTTGTAACTATTCAGAATTGTTCCAAGTGGTTCTGAATAGCTACCTGATGTTTATAAACGTGAATTGAGAGAGGACTTTTGCCCTCTCTCAATCTAGTCAACGTTGTTATCATAGGTATAATAGCACTATCAGAAAAAAAAATCAAGTTTTTTTAAAAAAGTACTTGCTTTTTTTGAAACTCCATGATAGTATAATACACGGTTCGTTGGTCAAGCGGTTAAGACGCCGCCCTCTCACGGCGGAAACACGGGTTCGATTCCCGTACGGACTGCTCACTGTTATTTATTTAATTAAATACAGCCCAACCCGAAAGCATCGCATTTATGCGATGTTTTTTTATTGTTGTTGACACCGGACGCTATGATAAATATTTCTGCCTTAAAGTAAAATTGCCTTGGAGCGTATTCTGTTTACTACAGAATGCTCCAAGGCATAAATAATTTAAGTATAAGCCTGAATTAAAAATTAGTCATAATTAATCATCATATCCGTTAGGATTGTTCTTCTGCCATCTCCATGAGTCGGCACACATCTCCTTAATACCATACTGTGCTTCCCAGCCGAGCTCCCTCTTGGCCTTTGATGGGTCACAGTAGCATGTAGCAATATCGCCAGGTCTTCTAGGCTTTATTGTATAAGGAATCTTAACACCTGTTGCAGCCTCAAAATTCTTTACGATATCAAGCACGCTGTAGCCGTGTCCTGTTCCAAGATTGTA
>OHYA01000728.1_pt1 | contig 13033 bp, 8 predicted proteins | sample 1580051 | NCBI WGS metagenome assembly OHYA01 (sample SAMEA3882554, study PRJEB24775) | human gut metagenome | biome: human-associated habitat; feature: intestine environment; material: feces | place: Netherlands | collected 2009/2010 | reverse complement strand
AGATACAATAACCGTCACATCCAGAGACGCACCCGACAAGATAAAAAACATCATATAGATCGGTGGCGTAACACGTTCCAGCGGTTCATAAATCTTATCACTCTGTTTTGAGATATTGGCAAATATTGTGCTTAACATCATACAGGCAAGCAGCGAAGAAAATCCAACCATATCCGAGATACCGACACACAGGCAGATCATCATGATTGTGATTGCAAGCCGGTTTCCACGTCCGGTATAAACTTTTACAAGCAGCGTCATGATCACGCCAAGCACTGCACCAAACAACAGGCCGCCAAAAATCTCAATACACGGAGCAATCAAAAGCTTACCCACCGGTGCGCTTCCGCTCGAACTTATAACATTGGCAACTGCCATGGAAAGTCCATACGCAACAAGTGCTACTGCGTCGTCCAGTGCAACAACCGGAAGCAGTGTATTCGTGACCGGTCCTTTCGTCTTATACTGCTTCACGATCATCATTGTGGATGCTGCAGCTGTTGCAGATGCAATCGCACCAAGTGCAAGTGCAAAACTGACATCATATCCAAGCAGCAGCAAAATAGTATCTACTACAAATACAGCCCCCATGCCCTCTGTGATTCCGATGACAATCGGTGCTTTTCCGACCTTTCTAAGGAATGACATCTTAAACTCTGCGCCAATTGAAAATGCGATACAGCCAAGAGCAAGCTCTGTAACCAAATCCATATGATCAATCAGTTCTTCACTCAGAAGCTTCAGACAGTTTGGACCGATTAAAAGTCCAATCACCAGGTATCCGGTTACGTTCGGGAGTCGCATCTGTTTGACAATCTTACCCGCAATCAATGCTGCCAGCAGCATGATTCCCAAATACGTTAATATATTCAAATCCATGATTACGCACCCAAGCCTTCCACAAATGATACCGGAAGTGCAAACATAATTCCGGTGTTCGGCTTGTCCAGTCCGATCACATCGTTGATCGTCTTGCGTGCCTTCTTCATTTCTTCATCATCTACGACAAAGAACATCATCTTTACCACTTCATGATCGTCATCATCCGCAAGGATGGAACGAAGCATTCCAAAGATCGGAAGGTCATCCATCTTCTCGACAACACTCGCCATACCGGTACCATCAACGATCGTACCTCCATGAATCCCTTCTTCTACCAGTTCCTTACAGATCTCGCTTACCAGATCCTCATGTTTCAAAATAACAACCAGCAAATTCATGTTACTCATTTTTCTGTCCTCCATATTATTCTCGTATCGAACAAGATATATTTTATTCCAAAGATGTATGTAGATATGATTCTACACAGACACGCTCTCGCTCGGTTCAGCACGCAATGGTACTAAACTCACTACGTTCGTTAAGTGCCAGCGTGCTTCAACGGTCTGTCTTAGAATCATATCTACATACATCTTCCATCTACATAGTAGTCTTGTTCGACACTATATTAACTCCTTCAGACGGTCGATGCGTCCGAATTCATATACTTTCTTAGCGTATTGTTTCGTGGTGTCGTTCGGCTCGATCAGATCGATCACCATAACCGGATACATGCCGGCACGCCCCGCCGATACGATTCCGTTGATGGAATCCTCCACGGCGATTGCCTCCTCCGGTCTTACATCCAGCATCTCACACGCTTTCAGGTAAATATCCGGTGCAGGCTTACCATGTGCAACCGTATCTCCGAACACCAGCTCATCAAAATACCGGTCAATATGATGCGCCTTCAGATATCCCGTGGCACGTTCACGCACCGTAGAAGTTGCAAGTCCAACCTTAACACCTTTTTCTTTCAGATATTTTAATGTATCTGCGACGCCCGGCTTTAGTTCCACACCGTGTGCCCGGATATGCGCGTCCAGCTTGTTCACGACCGCTTCCCGAAAATCAAAATAATCAATTCCCATACCGACGACATCTTCAAAGCTCTTCTTGTTTGTGTACTTCGTGCCACCCGCGATACGCTCGCAGGCAACGACCATCACATCATCCGGGATTCCCAGCTTCTTGCCTTCCTCTAACTGAAATCTCCTGTATAATTTTTCCGTGTCCGTAATGACACCATCCATATCAAATACAACTGCCCGAAACATCTTCTTTATTCCTCCACGCAGACAACGATTGCAGAATAATTATCCGTCTTTGTCATGTCTGCCCGCTTCAGCACGTATTTTCCCATTGCATCTAACCAAGCCTGTGCAGAGGACGCTTCCTTGTATGTGGCAAGCATCTCTTCCTCATAGACATACTCCCAGAAACCATCCGTCATCAACACAAACGCCTGTGTCTCTCCGCGCTCCACAACCGCACTTATATCATACGTTTTCGTCCCCCACTGTGCGCCCATCGCACGCAGCAGCTTGTTCCGATCCTCGTGCGTACGGATCTCGGATTCCCTGATCTCTCCGGTATCGCATAGAATCTGTACTAAGCTATGGTCACGCGTTCTCTGATATTTTGTTCCATTCTCGTAAATCCGATACAACCGGCTGTCCCCGATATGCGCCCACTGTATCAGGTCCGGTGTGATTACAAGCACAACTGCCGTTGTCTTCATGGAGTTGCACAGCTCCCGCCGCACCTGTTCTTCCAGTAATTCTTTTTGTGCCTGTTCCAATGCATCCTTGAAAAATCCGGCATAGTAGCCCTGTTTTTCAAATCCCTTTGCTATGCTTTCTGCGACCAGCTCCGATGCTATTTCCCCGCAGGCATGCCCGCCAAGTCCATCACACAAGATCAGGCAGAGCTGTTCTTCGTATGTTGCTTTCCGTATGTAATCCTCGTTGTGATCTCTTCCCCCTTGCTTTGTCAGCATCGCAACGTCTACCATGCGCCAACCTCCTACCAATTTTCCCTGTTACCGTTTTCGCTTTTCTGATTATAATATGCCCAGCGGTAGTTTGCAAGCAAAACAGGAGCATGTTTCCATGCTCCTGCCTGTGTAACCTGGTTTTATCTCCGGTTAATTATTCTTTTTCTTCTTTGCTGCCAGAATAATTGCAATTCCACCGCCAAGCACTGCAAGAACGCCAACACCAATCAATACATACAGAAGTACATGACTCTTCTCTCCATATGTAAAGCTGATCGTCTGTTCTGCTTCATTTCCGGCATCATCATGTGCCTTCATTGTAAGCTTATAGTCGCCCTTTTCCGTAACTGTAATCGCTGCAGCATTGTCCTTGATCTCAACTGGAGAACCATTGAGCGTTACCTCATCCAGAGTATCCTCATCCAACTGAAGGGATACGTTGATGTCGTACTGCTCGTTCTTGATCTCTCCATCTTCTACACCCGTTACAATAAAGGTTGGTGCCTTTGTATCCAGATTGAAGTTTACTGTTTTCTCAGTTGCATTTCCAAGTTCATCTTCGGCTGTAATCTTCATCTCATATGCGCCGTCCTCGACTTCGGATGTTCCGTCATACTCGCTACCATTCAAGTACATATGTGCATCGCAGACAGTCAGGTCATAGATAATGTCGTTCAGATCGTAATCCCATGCAAAGGATGTCAGAGTTCCTTCATATGCGCTCATGACCTTTGGATCAATCACTGGTTTTGTCTTATCAATCGTGAAGGAAACCTCCTGTGTATCCTCATTACCTGCGGCATCCTTACAGTTTATCTGAATCTTATAAATACCATCCTCTGTAAATGTGTTTCGGATCAGCGTCGTTGCTGCTGTCGGATTATATCCGGTAATCTGCAGATCCTCTGTTTTTTCCTTATAAGATGTTGGATCAAGATATGTTCTTGTTGCCTGAATCGTTACAGACTTTGTCAGATAGAAGTCCTCCTCGATCTGTGCCTGGAACTCTACCTGCTTTGTTGTCTTGTCGTTATTTGACACGCCACTCAGCGTAATGATTGGCTTGCCTGTATCAATTCTTACCGTATAGCTGGTTGCCTCTGCGGTATGTCCAGCACGGTCTTTACCGGTAAATGTTACCTGATACTCACCTGTCTCACTAAGTGTCTCTGTCATCGTTGTCACACGTGCAGTTGGCTTGAAGTCGATGGTCTTGTAAGCGGCTTCTGCCGCACTGTCGTTTGCTTTTCTTGTGATCGTGATCGTACCAGATGCATCCCACCAGAATGCCTCTGTCATACTAAATGTCAGGGTTGTTCCTGCGTTCAGTGTCGAACCGGAAGCAGTTCCTGTAATCTGCAGTTCTGGTGCTGTCTTATCAACACGGAACTGTACATTTCTTTCTGCACTTCGGTTTCCTGCCTTGTCCACAGAATATACCTTTACCTGATAATCAGCCTCATCTGTATAGCCAAATACCCGGTTATCTGTCTTCAATACATCCGCGGTTACCGGAAGCTGATCCGGTACTGTCTTAATCAACTGGTAATTGAAATCATGTACGTCTTCGTTTGCGTCGCTTACAGAGAAAGCAACCGTTGCATCGGAAGTCAGATCAACAACGCCCATATTCTCAGAGTAAACCATACCTCCATTGATCACTGCAGCAATATTCGGTGCCTCTGTATCCTTGATAAATACAACCTGCTTTTCAACAGCATTGTTGCCTGCATTATCCTGTGCATTGATCTTGATTACATGTGCACCAATACCGGTTGAAACATAGCTTGCCCGGTACTTGTTAGATGTACCGATTCGCTGCCATGTTACATTTACCACGTTGTTATTATCTGTTACTCTTACTCCGGAAGCTGAGATATTCTCATCCTCATAAGTAAGCTCTACCGTTACATTAGAACGATAGAAGTAATCGCAAACAGTTCCATCGAAGTTCTTTCCTGGCTGCTTGCCAGCAGTTGTACCCCCGGAAATCTTTGCTGTGACAACCGGGATTGTGTTATCCACGCGGAACTTCATCGTCTTGGAATCAATGTTTCCTGCCTTGTCTGACACATTGACTGTCACGGTGTAGTCACCATCTGCGGCTTTCTTGCCGATCAGGTTATTCAATGTGAAGCTGTTTTCCTGGCTGACATTTACCAGTTCCTTTGCTCCACTCAGATTTGTTGTCACATCGGTGTCTGGTCCCTTCACTGTGATCGTCGCCTGATTGATTGTCAGGTTATCCGATACCGTTGTCTTGATCAGTACCTCGCCATCCAATGGCTGTGTAATGTTTGTCTTTCCATTGACTGTCAATTCAGCCTTAGGATTTGTCTTATCGACCTTGATCTTATACAGATTGTTTAGAAGCAGGTTCTCACTTGCATCCTGTGCATTAAACACAAGAGATGTACCTGTAATTCCTGCTGACTCCGGAATCGCAATCGTTCCGTTCACAGAAGTCTGTGTTCCATTCAATGCGATTTCCTTGTCTGTTACATTTGCCTTGCTTCCTGCCAGAGAATAACCGGCATTTGCAAGTGGTGATTCCACGCCATTATCACCAGAAGTAATCGTATAGTTGATTGTATATTCCTTATACCATGTGCTGTCGTTTGCCACATTCACCGATACAGTTGGATTGGTACGGTCATATAAAATTGTACCAAGCGTTTTAGATGCATCCTGTGGGTAACGAATCTTCTGTGCATTTCCATCTATCACATTCAGATACATACTATCCAGCTGTGCATTTATATTCGTCTTAGCAGGCAATTCAAATTTCACCGTTGTGCTGTAACGATGACTGTTTGTATCTTGTTGATTTGCAGAGGCAGCTACATCCTTTGTCTGGTCATTCGTACCGCCTGCAATCAGTTCAAACTTCTGAATGACATATGCAGAGCTTGCTGTCACTTCCAGCTGATATTTTTCATTTGTATTCTTTCCTGCTAGAACATCGCTTGTTACATCGTTTCCAGCTGCATCTATAATCACACAGTTATCTACGCGCAGGGTATCATCAATCTTTGTAACTCCACGAAGTGTCAGAGAATCTGATACATTTCCGGCTACATCCGATGCTGTAACCGCAACGAAATATGAGATATCTACCTTCAACTGATCAGATGGAATATTATATACATATGTATTTCCCGTAGTATAAGTAAACTTGTCCGTTGGTGTTACATACACATCCTGTACACCACTTTCTCCAGTTGCATCTGCAACAGTAACCACATACCGGTAAATCGTATTTAGTTCTGTCACGATACTATCTAAATCTCCAGCTGCAGAACCAACCTCTACCCATGTTGTTCCGTTATCTATACTTTTTTCAAGTTTTGGATTACTGATCACTGGTGCTTTTGCGTCGTATGAAATATTCTTAATCTGCTTTGTGCCGGTAATCGTAATCTCCGAATCACCAGCATATGCCTTTACCTCTAATGCATTTAACAGCTCTGAAACTTCCAAATCTGTTGGAATTGAAATATTCGCTGTAACTGTGTATACACGTGTTGTACTAGGTTCCGAACATACGACCTCGTCTGCATTAAATTCTTTCGTACCATCAGAAAGTTTAACATTTGTAATTTTCTTATTTGAATCTAATGTTACCTTAATCTGCTTCTTTGCAGCCAAGTGTGAAAGTATCTTGCCCTCTGTTAAACCATCCCAGCTATCATCATCTACAAATGTAACACCGGTTACCTTTGTTCCCTCTGTCGCCTGCTGGATCTTGATTGGGCACTTATAATCTTTAGAATTTCCCTTGTTGTCAACTGCAGTTACAGTTACAACATCTCCGGTTGCCTGCTCCTTTGTAAGTTCGATTGTATATACATTTGAACCAGAAGCTGGAGATGTCACGGTCAAAGATGTACCATTTAATGTAGCTGTTACATTCTTAATTCCAGATGTATCTTCGCCATCCTTTGTTGGATCTTCAACGGTAACTGCATACTTGTATTTGTCGCCCACGCCATAATAAACACTATTTTCATCTATAAACCTATTCTGTATCGTTGCATAAGCAGAAGTCTCTTCATCCAGATAAGATACAGCCGAAGCCTCACAGCTAATATTTGGTGCTTGTGTATCGTTACTCATATGAGTCGAGCCAAGTTCGATGTACTCCAACACTTGTGCAGGTGTCTCATTGGATACCAGCGCCGCATATGCATAAACCTGTTTTCCACGGTTGTTCTCAGTAGTACTGATTGTATCTCCAATAAATGTATAACTGTTTATATCCTTTTTTTCAGACTCATCTGCTGCTGATCCAATTTTTACATAATATTTTACTGTCGCGCCCTCAATAGAAGCTACTGTGGTTGGAGCCTTTAATGTTGCTTCACTGACATATGAATCCGATGTCAGACTTATGCTTCCAGCATACAGTCCGGCACCTGTTGTAAATGCAGAATCCACAAAATTAACAGTAAGAACATACTGTAATTGCCAATCTGCCGCACTGTCTATTCTTGCATAAATTGCAATTTTTCGATCTTCAGTAATTGCATTAGCTGCTAAATCATTCTCAACATTTTCTGTTAAAGGAAATAAATTTTCGCCAGCAGAAAGTGTTGACTGTATTTGCTTATCCAAGGTCATAAATCCGGCACCTAACGCAACCGCATCACCACCATCTGTCTTGCATTCTGGTAATTGTAACTTACCTACCTTCTGCGCATCCTTGATCAAAGTTACGCTTTTCTCATATGTCTCACCAGTATGCGGAACCACTACACCAGTATCATCCACTTCAATACTCAACCCATTCGGTTCTTCCGACACAATCTGTAGATTGCCAGTTTTTACTCCAGTTGCACTTCCCCCTTCTGCTTTCGCGACATTCTTATCACCGACATGGTTTGCAAATGGTACAATCAGCAGAGCAAAGACAACCCATAATGCTATGAGCTTCTTTACCGGGTGTTTTGAATTGTTTGATTTTGTTTCTTTTCTTTTCATCCTTTTTCTCACCTACCCGACTCTATACTTTCATCTGAATGAACAACTACTATATTGTAAATTACTTTTACCTTCTTCGCTAATGTTCCGGTTGTCAGCACGCTTGTACCTTCCTCGTCATCATCTGCACGTAATACATCGGTTGCATCACTGTCGTCATCGTCGGCACGCAATACATCGGTTGCATCACTGTCATCATCGTCCATCCGCAGAACGTCGGTTGCATCCTCATCGTCTCCCCGAAGTACATCGGTTGCTCCGTCATCTCCTTCGTCATTCCGAAGTACATCCGTTGCCCCGTCATCTCCTTCGTCATTTCGAAGTACATCCGTTGCTCCGTCATCTCCTTCGTCATTCCGAAGTACATCCGTTGCTCCGTCATCTCCTGCCGATGTATCACGAAGCACATCTGTTGCCTCATCATCCGCACCTGAACCGAGTACTTCTGTCTCGCCATCATCCGGTGTATCATAATCATTGATGCCCGGACGAAGGATGTCGGTCTCTTCAAACTTCTTTTCTTTCTTCTTTGATTTCTCCAACAGTTCGGTGGAATCGTTACCATTAGCCTTACGATCCTCCCGCGTAGAAACCGCTTCTTTCGCAGTGATCTTTCCACTTCCCATGTTGTAGTATTTTTCCTGTTCTTTCTTCGCTACGCTGCCCGGACTCGCTGTACCATCCTGCATTTCTTTCATTGCCTTTTTCGCAGCACTTCCGGTCAATTCTCCAATTACCTTCGGTATCTTCAATACAATGAATAACACGATCGCCGCAATCAGAAGGAGAATCGCCAGTACCAAGCCGCCATAGAAACATATCTCATATACGTTTTGCATGCTGATCACTCTCCCATCTCTGCTGACTGCGAATCATCGGAATTTGCATCCGGTGCCTGCGTCGCTTCTTCTTCGCTGATATCATAGCTACCGTCCTTCAACATCTGCAACGTATCTTTTCGTTTGTACCATGTTTTATTGCTGTCGATGCCAAGAACGTTACCACCATCATCAAATACCTGAATCAGCTTCTTTGTCAGATCTGGAATCTTCGTCGTCCAAAGCTTCGGATCCTGCTCCTGTGCCTCACACAGACGATACAGATAATCCAGATGCTCTGCATATACGTTGTCGCTCCACTCGTTCTTTGTACCGAATACCTTTTCTGCGGCTTCGTATATCTTGAGTGCATCATCTGTCTTGCCCTGTGCATCATAACAACGTGCTTCCGTCATCATCTTATTGTAATAAGACTGGTTATACGCGTTGACAGAGGAACCACCCAGCGAAATGCTCGGATCGCTGTCTACCTTCATCTTCAGGATTCCAATATAGTCTTCACAATAACTGATTGCCATCGAATAATATCCATTGGCAACTGTTTCATTATCTGCATTTTCCTTGGCAAGTTGCTCATAGATCATGATCAGGTTATCGTCGTAACGATAATTCATATCCATAACTGCTTCTTCGTCCAGATCATTGCCTGTGTACTCGTCCAGATCTGCAACCGCCTGTTCCATCACCGTACTTGCCTGTTCTGCGATGCTTGTCTCCGCATCCTTGCTGACGTTTGTACTGTAAATCTCGCCGATAATACGATAGTTTACGAACTTGGTTGCTTCCTGGTTCGTAAAGTTGTTCTCGTTGTAGGTTGCGAAATCATTTACCGCCTGCATCAGCTCTGATGCATCCGACGTACTGTCAGATCGCAGCTCGGAAATGGATTTGTAAAAGCCTGCAAGCTTTCCATATTCCTCGTCCTTCTCGTCAATCATGCCGAAATATTTGGCTGCCTGACTGTAAGAACGCTCTTCCTCAAAATAAGTAAGTGCCAGCTTGTAAAGCACTGCGCTGTTTTTCTCAACACCACCATGTTTACTGCTGATTCGATTGGAAACCAACGTCAACGCATCATCCAGATTCAGCGTAGATTCCGTTCCGGCTTCCTCCGCCTTGTTCGTAGCATCAATGTATGCCTGTATGTACTGTTCGTAAGCTTTTTCCTCCGAGCCGTCCAGTTCGATTGCTTTCTTGAATTCTGCCGTTCCGGCTTCGTAATTCTCTTCCCGGCAGTAGTTCATACCATTTTCGATATACTGGTTGTAGTTGTTCAGCTTGATCCGCTGCATACCGGAATATCCGATTCCGGCTGTGATACCGGATACAACTGCCAATGCCACGGTTGCTGCAAAAAGCCCAAGCTTCTTCTTGTTCTTCTTCCGGTAGCTGTCGTCAAGCTCATCGTAATGCTCCAATGCATACATCAGCTCCGTACAGTTCTGATAACGGTCGTTCGGATCTGCCTGTGTACATTTTAAGATGATCTTCTCCAATCCAGAGGACAACATCGGATTCCACTCGCGGATCGGCTTGATCTCATACGGTGGCTCACATGGGTTCTTTCCTGTTACGATATGGTACAGGGTTGCACCCAGATTATAGATATCTGTTCTTGCATCTGTATTGTAGATACCACGTCCCTTGGAATCACCGAACTGTTCCGGTGCTGCATAGCCTCTCGTACCAAGTGCGGTTGTATCTGCATTGTTCTCTATCTCGTACTCTTTTGCTGTACCGAAGTCAATCAGCTTTACGCCGCCCTCCGGTTTGATCATGACATTCGAAGGTTTCATATCCCGGTAGATAACCGGTGGATTCATGTTGTGCAGGTAATTCAATGCACTTGCAAGCTGCAAGCCCCACTCTACCACCAACTCCTGTGGCTGCGCGCCTTCCTTCTTCAATCGATCCTGAATCGTATCACCCTCGATATAATCCATAACAACGTAGATTGTTCCATCCTGATTGATGATATCTACGATTCGCGGCAACACCGGATGATCTACGTTCTTCAGAATATTCGCTTCTCGTTCCAATCCCTTAAGCAACGTCTTTGCGGATTTCTTTCCATCATTCTTGATCTCCTTGACCGCCCACTGCTTATTCAAACGCTTATCACGGGCAAGGTACACGATGGACATACCACCTCGACCAACTTCTGCCAAAATTTCATATTTTCCGTCTAGTACGGTTCCTTCCTTCGTCATGGCAAACCCTCTCTAAATCAAATCGTGCGAACCATTGCTACTGTGATATTATCACGTTCCCCACGGTTCTTTACTAACTCTGTCAGATATATTGCTCCATATTTCATCTTTTCCTCGTCCGTCGCCTCACCCGGTCCGATCTTCTCGATGATTTCCTCCGGTGTGATCACATGACGGAATCCGTCTGAGCAGAGCATATAAACTGCATTTCTTGTTGCAGTTCCCTTTGTAAATTCCGGCTCAACAACCGGCGATGCGCCGACACACTGCAACAGCACACTTCGTCTCGGATCGATTTTTGCCTGTTCCGGTGTCATACGTCCCGCTGCCAGTTCTCTTGCGATAAATGTCTGGTCGTTTGTCAGCTGCTTCGCTGTCTTTGTAAGCTCATACACGCGGCTGTCGCCCACATGCACAATATAATACTGATCCTTGTACAACAGGATTGCAGATACCGTCGTACCAAGCTGCAAATGATTTTCCTCTCCATATGCGCCCAGCCGGCGATTCTGAGTCTGGATAATATCATCCCACTGTTTTACAAGATTCTGCTCTGTGAATGTTCCATTTTGGATTTCATCCACCAGTGTGTCATCAAACCATGTACAAAATGCTTCGATTACCTCTTTGCTGGCAACCTCGCCTTTTGCGAGTCCTCCCATGCCATCACACACGATTGCAAATGCAACATTTCCCTCTTTTGTGTTCACAACCTTGATTGCAAGAGAGTCCTGATTCGTTTCTTTTCTTGTACCTACATCGGTGTGATATGTTGCAATGTACTCCATATTACTCTCCTTTTCTCAGAAGGAATGTGAATTCCTCATCTCCCAATCGAACTTCTGTCTTATGCTTCAGAAGCACTTCCTTACCCGGCTGCAACTCTACCCCGTTTACATAGGTATGGTTTGTAGAATTGTTATCCTTAATATAGTTCACGCCATCGCGCTGGATTACAATACAATGCTCCCGGCTGATTGCGCTGTTGTTCTCTATTGCATAATCGGCTTTCGTCTTTGACTTACCGATGATAAATTCTGGTTTTGTAATATTGATGATCTCACCAGTTGATTTACGCACAAAGTGTGGAATCGGGCGTGCACCGCCAAGCTGTCCCATCAGGTTGCCGTTCTGCATCTGTGGCGCCTGTGGTCTTGGCATCTGTCCCACCATCGGCTGCCCCATCATTGGCTGTCCCATAACCTGCTGACCTCCCATCGGCTGTTCCATCTGAGGCTGTGGTGCAGCTGGCTGTGCACTCACTGCTTTTTCTGCCTCGTTCGATGTGGAATTGGTATCCGCTTCCATATTCTTTGTAATGCTTGCGCACATCTCCTTCGCAAAAGAAACCGGATACAACTGCATGATCTCACTGTCTACCAGATCTCCAATCTCCATCTTAAATGAAATCTTAACAAACGAACCGGATAAAAAATCTGCGATTGATCCCTCATCAATATTATCATGAAGATCCACAAGATCTGCAACTGGCGGACTGATATCGATGGTCTTATTCAGCATAGAGGAAAGAGAGGTCGCTGCGGAACCCATCATCTGATTCATCGCTTCGCTGATTGCACTTAAATGTAACTCTCCAAGTTCTCCATCTGTATTAGTACCATCACCACCCATCATCAGGTCTGTAATGACTTTTACATCATGTTCTTTTAATACCAGAATATTGGTACCGTCCAGTCCCTGGGTATACTTGATCTGAATAAATACACAGGGCTTTTCATAGGCGTCCAGCAGGTTTTTCCATGTAGCCAGCGTAACCACAGGAGTTGTAATATTTACTTTGCGGTTTACCAGTGAATATAGGGTTGTGGCAGAGGATCCCATACTGATATTGGCCACCTCGCCAATCGCATCCTTCTCTACATCCGTCAGTTCCTCTCCGTCACTGACAACCGGTGCTGCGTTCTCCGCAGCTTCATTCTCATTATTATAATTTTCAGCCGTACTGTTCTCCGGTGCCGGATCTGCTGCCGCATCACCGCCATCCGCGGTATCCGACAGATCCATACCTTGCAGCAGGGCATTTATCTCATCCTGAGATAACATCCCATCCATCGTTACTCCTCCTCTCTGATCACCGATGTGATCTGAACAGCATACGAATCTCTATCCGTACCGGGCAGTGCCGTGAACTTTTTAATATTGCCCACATACACATTCATGTCGGTATC
>OHYA01000726.1_pt1 | contig 13038 bp, 8 predicted proteins | sample 1580051 | NCBI WGS metagenome assembly OHYA01 (sample SAMEA3882554, study PRJEB24775) | human gut metagenome | biome: human-associated habitat; feature: intestine environment; material: feces | place: Netherlands | collected 2009/2010 | reverse complement strand
CCGACGCAGACTTACTGAAAGGTGCAGGATTTACTGCTTATCTGGCATCCTCCCTGAAAGTAAAAGAGGATGGAAGCTATGATTTTGATTCTGCAAAACCGGTAGTGATCGGGGAAAACGGAGCAACAGAAATCTTTACAGATGAAAAAGGTTATGCCTGCAGTATTGCGATTCCTTATGGAACTTATATTGTGCGTGAAACCACGACACCTCATAATTACACTCCGGTAGATGATTTTACAGTGCGTATCACTGAGAACAACCCGAACCAGCCACAGACATGGAGAGTACTTCTGGATGACGAGTTTGAAGCGAAACTGAAAATCATCAAACAGGATGATGAGACGAAAAAGGCAGTGCTTCAGAAGAATACAGAGTTCAAGATTTTCAACATGGACACTGAGAAATATGTGGAGCAGGTAACAACTTATCCGACTACGGTAAAACATAAATCCTATTTTACAGATGAGCAGGGATATTTGATTCTTCCGCAGAATCTTAAAATCGGACATTATCGCATTGAGGAAGTAAATGCACCTTATGGATATACTTTGAATGAAAATTACTATGAGGTAACAGTAGATTCCAATACTGCATACCAGATGGACGGAACTTCCGGGGATGTGATCATTGAAGCAGTTTATGAGAACCATCCTGTTAAGGGTGAACTGACTATCGTGAAAAAGGGCGAAGTTCTGGACGGATTCAAGGATGATTTTACATATCAGACAGAAAATCTGGAAGGGGCAGAGTTTGAGATTTACGCTGCCGAGGACATCTATACTGCAGATTTCCAGAAAGATGATAATGGAAACCGTATTCTGGAATATGCTGCTGGAACACTGGTAAAAACGGTTACAACGGATAAAGATGGGAAAGCGGTCCTGAAAAATCTGCCGCTTGGAAGTTATAAGATTGTTGAAAAGACAGCACCGGATGGCTTTGCTTTAAACAGTGAAGCACAGATCATTACTTTTTCTTACAAAGATCAGGAAACACCAGTCATTGAACAGACAGCTATCTTTGAAAATGACCGTCAGAAAGTAGAAATTTCTGTGGTAAAACAGGATGCTGATACAGAAGCAGCCGTTGCAGGAGCAGAGTTTGGACTTTATGCAAAGAATGATATGAAAGCTCATGGAGCTGTAATTGTAAAAGCAGACACACTGCTTGGAAAAGCTGTTTCCGGAGAAGATGGAAAGGCTGTATTTACACAGAATCTTCCATTTGGTGAATATTATATCAAAGAACTTGCAGCACCAGATGGTTATGTATCTTCTGATGAAGTTCTGGAAGTAAAAGCAGAATATCAGGGACAGGATGTTAAGGTAGTACAGTTATCTTCTGTATTTAAGAACCAGCCTACAAAGGTTGTAGTTTCCAAGTCTGATTTAACTACTGGCGTGGAATTGTCAGGTGCGACACTTACTGTTCTGGACAAAGATGGAAATGTAGTTGATACATGGAAATCTGTAAAAGGCGAACAGCATCTGATTGAACGACTTACCGTAGGGGAAACCTATACTCTCAGAGAAGAGATGGCTCCTTATGGATACCTCAAAGCAGAAGAAATCACCTTTACGATTGAGGATACCGGGGAAATCCAGAAAGTTGAAATGAAAGATGATGTGCCGACAGGAACGATTATCATCAATAAAAATGGAGAATTTCTGGATAAAGTAACTGCACTGGATTCCGTTGGAGGATGGATCAAACATTTATTCCAGTATGTAACAGGCAGTCTGAAAGATGTTACTTTTGAAGTTTATGCTTTAGAAGATGTGAAGTCTGCTGACGAAGAAAGTGAAGATTATTATAAAAAAGACGAGCTGGTGGCAACCATTACAACGGACGATACTGGTATTGCAAAGGTATCGGGACTTCCGCTGGGTAAATACTATGTAAAAGAAAAAGCTACAGTGGACGGTTTTGTACTGGATGATGAAGCGAGAGAGATTGATCTGACATACCGGGATCAGGATACTGCAGAAGTTACTTATTCTGCTGACTGGCAGAATAACCGCCAGAAAGCAGAAGTGGAAGTTGTGAAAAAAGAGAAAGATTCTGATCATGTACTGGAAGGTGCGGTATTTGCCCTCTGTGCCAAAGAGGATATTACAGGAGCAGACGGAAAAGTAATTCTGAAAGCAGATACTATGATCGAGGAACTGGCAACAGACAAAGAAGGCAAGCTGACTTTTACAGCAGATTTACCGATTGGTTTTGCGTATTATATCAAAGAAACATCACCGGCATCTGGATTTGCAACAACGGATGAAATACAGGAGTTCACGTTTGAGTACGAGGGTGCAGAAAAGGAAAAAGTATCTTATGCCTTTACTTTTGAGGACGAGCCGACTGTAATCGAGATCACTAAGACTTCCCTGACAGACGGAAAAGAACTGGAAGGAGCCAAGTTACAGGTAACTGATGAAAGCGGTAAAGTTGTAGATTCCTGGACTTCCGGCAAAGAAGCTCATATCATCAAAGAACTGGTAGTCGGACAGAAATATACTCTGACAGAAACAAAACCGGCAGATGGTTATGTGACAGCAGAAAGCATCACGTTTACCGTTGAAGACACTGCAAAGCCACAGAAAATCGAAATGAAAGATGATGTGACCAAGGTAGAAATTTCCAAAACAGATATTTCCGGTAAGGAACTGCCAGGAGCAAAACTGACCATTCTTGACAAAGACGGTAAGACAGTAGAGAGCTGGACTTCTGAGGAAAAACCACATTACATAGAAATGCTTCCGATTGGGGAGTATACACTTCGTGAAGAGTCTGCCCCTGATGGATATCTGGTCGCTGAAGATGTGAAATTTACAGTCGAGGATACCGGGGAGATCCAGAAAGTAGTGATGAAAGATGAGGTAAAACCGGAAGAAACACCAACACCGGAAACACCGTCTACACAGGTAACAGATACACCGAAAACCGGAGATGATACACACATGCTGATTTGGATTTTGCTTGCGATTGCAGGCATGGCAGGCAGTGTATCAGCAGTCTGGATTGCAAAAAAAAGAAAATAAAAGTTAATGGAGGGGCATTTATGGGCAGCAAAGTCGTAGATGCCCTTTTGAATGATGAAAGGGGTATAAAATGAGAACGTTATTGATTATTGCAGGGATTCTTCTGGTATTAGCATTCAACTTTGTTCTGTACTGCTGTATCCGGGTAGGAGCAAAGGAAGACCGTCTGTTGGAAAACCATAGAAAGGAACAGATTGATGCAGGAAGAAGTGAATGAAAAAACAGTGTCCCTGTGTATCACTGGCGGAAAAGTGACAGTTCGCTTATTGAAACAGGCAATGATGCGTTTTCTGGTAGCAATAGAGAAAGAAAAAGCAGAGAAAGCAAGAAAACAGCAGGTAAAAGAACCGCCAGATAAAGATTATCATGGGAAGCAGAGTTTAAAGAAGCTGGCACAGCAGAATGTTCAGCTTTCCAACATTGAGATTACGGATAACAACATTAAGGCTTTTGAAAAAGTGGCAAAAAAATATGGCATTGATTTTAGTATGAAACGTGATAAGTCCGAAGATCCACCCCGATATTTCGTTTTCTTCAAGGCAAGGGATGTGGATGTGATGACAGCGGCATTTCGGGAATTTACCGGAAAGACATTGAATAAAACAAAGAAACCGTCTGTCCGTAAGAAATTACAGCAGGCAATCGCAGCCCGCAGCCAGGATAAACAGAGAGAACGGGAAAAATCGAAAGAAAAACAGAAGGAGCCGACCTTATGAGTGGGATAAAAAATATAAAGAAAAAACTGAAAGGATTTCAGGTGCGTCCCCCGAATGCAGAAGTGATAAAAAAGGTTCTGTTGCATATTCCGTATGTGGTTGTATTTTATGTGGTAAATAAATGCACCTGGCTGTATCAATATTGCAGAGGCAGTACAGTGGTGGACAGGCTGATGGTTCTTCTTATGAACTATCCGTTAGCGTTTAAAAAGTTACTGCCAAGTATACAACCGAAAAGTCTGGTTGCGGGAACTATTGCTGCAGTCAGTGTGTGGGCAGTGGTGTATTTTAAGGGAAAGAATGGAAAGAAGTTTCGCCAAGGGGAGGAATATGGTTCTGCCAGATGGGGAAATGAAAAGGATATAGCTCCTTTTATTGATCCGGTCTTTGAGAATAATATCCTATTGACGCAGACAGAACGATTAACCATGAATAGCAGACCAAAGAAACCAAAGTATGCCAGAAACAAGAATGTCATCGTAATAGGTGGTTCCGGAAGCGGTAAGACCAGATTTTATGTAAAACCACAGCTTATGCAGATGCCGGATAATGTGAGCTTTGTGGTCACCGATCCCAAGGGGACAATTATCGTAGAATGTGGTAAGATGTTAGCACGAGGGACACCGAAGAAAGATAAAAATGGGAAAATCCTGCGTGATAAAAATGGCAGAGTGGTAATGGCTCCTTACAAAATCAAGGTGCTGAATACCATCAACTTTGCCAAAAGTATGCACTATAATCCGTTTCATTACATTCGTTCGGAAAAAGATATTCTGAAACTGGTAAATACGATCATGGTAAATACCAAAGGAGAGGGAGAAAAATCTTCCGAGGATTTCTGGACAAAAGCGGAACGTCTGCTGTATTGTGCTTTGATTGGTTATATCTACTATGAAGCACCGGAGGAAGAACAGAATTTTTCAACCCTGCTGGAATTTATCAATGCCAGTGAAACCAGGGAAGAAGATGAAGAGTTTAAAAATGCAGTGGATCTGTTATTTGAGGAGCTGGAAAGAGACGAGCCGAATCATTTTGCAGTAAGGCAGTATAAAAAATACAAGCTGGCTGCAGGAAAGACAGCAAAAAGTATTTTAATCAGTTGTGGTGCCAGACTCGCACCCTTTGATATTGCGGAACTGCGGGAGCTTATGTCTTATGATGAGATGGAGCTGGATATGATCGGAGATCAAAGAACTGCATTGTTTATTGTAATTTCTGATACGGATGATACTTTTAACTTTGTGGTCGCTATGATGTACAGTCAGCTTTTCAATCTGTTATGTGACAGAGCCGATGATGTTCATCATGGAAGACTGCCCTATCATGTGAGAATCCTCTGTGACGAGTTCGCAAATATCGGTCAGATTCCGAAGTTCGATAAGCTGATCGCAACGATCCGAAGCAGAGAGATTTCTGCATCCATTATTTTACAGTCACAATCACAGCTCAAGACCATTTACAAGGATGCAGCGGAAACTATCACAGGCAACTGCGATACCATGCTGTTTCTTGGTGGAAAAGAAAGTACCACTCTGAAAGAAATTTCGGAGACACTTGGAAAGGAAACCATTGATTTATATAACACTTCTGATACAAGAGGACAGAGCAGGTCTTATGGTCTGAACTATCAGAAAACAGGAAAAGAATTGATGAGCCGGGATGAACTGGCAGTCATGGACGGTAACAAGTGTATTTTACAGCTTCGTGGTGTCCGTCCGTTTTACAGTGATAAATTTGACATTACAAAACATAAACGGTATAAGCAGTTATCCGATTATGATAAAAAGAATGAGTTTCATGTGGAAGAATACATGAAACATCAGATGGAAGTCCGGTTAAATCCGGAAGAAGCGTTCGACCTTTATGTGTATGAAGGCAGTGAACTGGAAAAACAATCAAATAGTGAAAATGAAGGCACAGAGCATGTAACGTAAAACATACATAGCTCTTTTTTTTATGCCCTTTTGGGAGGTAGCGATATGCGTAAGCATGAAAGACCGCCCATCAGGGCGGAACCCTCCGAGTAGTAACCGTTAAAAAATCACAATGAAAACAGCAGTTACGAAAGGAGAACATAGATTATGGCGTTTTTTACATCCGCAATTAATATTTTACAGACTCTGGTTGTTGCAATCGGAGCTGGTCTGGCAGTTTGGGGAGTTATCAATCTCCTGGAAGGATATGGAAATGACAATCCCGGAGCCAAGTCACAGGGAATCAAGCAGCTTATGGCAGGTGGAGGTGTCGTTCTGATCGGTACACAGCTTGTACCATTACTGGCGAATTTGTTTTAGCCGGGGCAGTAGGAAAGGAGAACACGCATGGATAAGATTTTTGAGTCCATAGAAGAATGGATGCGTAACCTCCTTACAGGCATGGTCAGCTCAAACCTGACGAACATGTTTACCGATGTGAATGAAAAAACCGGTGACATCGCAAGTCAGGTTGGGCAAACGCCCCAGGGCTGGAACAGCAGTATTTTCAGCTTGATCCAAAATCTGTCGGATTCTGTGATCGTACCGATTGCCGGAATGATCATAACTTTTGTGTTGTGCTATGAGCTGATTTCCATGCTCACCGAAAAGAATAACATGCATGATATAGATACATGGATGTTTTTCAAATATTTTTTCAAGATGTGGATAGCAGTCTGGTTCGTAAGCAATGCTTTTACGATCACAATGGCGATTTTTGATGTTGGACAGAATGTAGTGAACCGGGCGGCAGGTGTTATCAACCAGCAGACGGCAATCAATATTGATTCGGTAATTACCTCGATGGAGACAGCAATGGAATCAATGGAAATAGGAGAGCTGATTATACTGGCACTGGAAACGCTCCTGGCGAGTCTGTGCCTAAAGGTTATATCCGTTTTTATAACGGTTATTTTATATGGCCGTATGATAGAAATTTATCGCGCGTCCAGAAGCGCCGCTTTTCATCCAAAGGCGGTGTGCGGGCATTTTGGGAACCCGGCTTTAGCAAGCCGGTAAAGAAAAGTATCAAAGACGTGAAAAGCGTCACTTTAGCGTCATCCGATTTACCCCGGAGGGAAACCACAAGGGGGACAACAGCGTATCGGAAAAATCGCAAGTTGGGGAAACCATCTACCCACGACTGAGCGGCAAGACGCAACATTGTGAATGAGGAGCAAGGCTAAACTGCTTTAAGGGCAGTCCGAGGCGGGATACTCGACCCGGCGGCGCAGGATGGTTGTATTCGCCGTATGTCATAGCGGAATGTGACAGGTAAACACAGACCGCACGATACTTATGACAGCCAGCCGCAGTAAGCGGAAAAGGACGAAACCCCACTACCGACATCATAATACGCTTTTCCCAAAGTGTCTAACTGGAGATTGCCTAAACCGGAACGCCGGAACTATCCGGCTATGCGTAATGCCGCAAGGCGATAAATTTCAAGGGGTAAAAACCCAAGAAAGATGACGATGAATATCCGGCATGGCAACGGAGCCTCCGTAGTAGTCCGAGGGCGGGAAAGCCGTCTACATGGCGAAGGGAGGCAGGATGTCAACCAATTCATAAAAAGGAAAGGTGCGTGAGGCATTATGAGAAGTCCTGAAAATGTGTTGGAAAGCCTAAAATCCAAGGCGTGTAACAAGAGTTACAAGTACGAGCGGTTATACCGCAACCTGTACAATCCACAATTCTATCTGCTGGCATATCAGCGGATACAGGCGAAACCAGGCAACATGACAGCCGGAACAGACGGCAAAACCATTGACGGAATGGGAATGGCAAGGATAAACGCCCTCATTGAAAAGATGCGGGATTTTAGTTATCAGCCTAACCCGGCAAGGAGAACGTATATCCCGAAATCCAATGGGAAAATGCGTCCTCTGGGAATACCGTCATTCGACGATAAACTGATACAGGAGGTGGTGCGGCTCATCTTAGAGAGTATTTATGAGCCAACCTTTAGCGACTATTCCCACGGTTTCCGTATAAACAGAAGCTGTCATACGGCACTCAAATATGTGCAGAAATATTTTACGGGGACAAAGTGGTTCGTTGAGGGAGATATAAAGGGCTGTTTTGACAACGTAGACCATCATGTGTTGATTGCTATTTTGCGAAAGCGGATTGCAGATGAATATTTCATCGGTCTGCTCTGGAAGTTCTTGAAAGCTGGATATATGGAGGATTGGAATTATCACAATACTTATTCCGGCACTCCGCAAGGCTCCATCATCAGCCCTATCCTGGCAAACATCTACATGAACGAACTGGACAGTTATATGGCAGAGTATGCAGAGAAATTCAACTGCGGAAACCGCCGTAAAATCAATCCTGCGTTCAAGAAGAAATTGGATGTCTGCCGTGGGAAAGAACAAAGGCTTAAAAGAAATATCTCTAAAATGAGCGTGGAAGAAAAAGAGGGCTTAATTGCAGAAATCCGGGAACTGCGGCGTAGTCTGAAATCTATACCGTATAGCGACCAGATGGACGATAGCTATAAACGGCTTTGCTATATCCGATACGCCGATGATTTCTTAATCGGAGTTATCGGCAGCAAAGAGGACGCAGAACAGATTAAACAAGATGTAGGCTGCTTTATCCGGGACAAACTCCATCTGGAAATGTCCGAGGAAAAGACATTGATTACTCATGGACACGACGCTGCGAAGTTCTTGGGATATGAGGTCACAATCGCCAAAGGCGAACACAACAAAAAGACCAAAACCGGGGCTACCAGACGGGTAAACAATGGAAAAGTCTTACTTTATGTTCCCCATGATAAGTGGGTAAAACGACTGTTCTCCTACAATGCCCTCAAGATTAAATACGACAAACAAAATGGAAACAAAGAGGTTTGGGAGCCTGTCCGGCGCACTCGCCTGTTGCACTTGGACGATTTGGAAATCCTAAACCAATACAACGCAGAAATCCGTGGATTGTATAACTACTACCGACTTGCAAACAACGTGTCTGTACTCAATAACTTCTACTATGTAATGAGATACAGTATGCTCAAAACCTTTGCTGGAAAATATCGGACACGAATCAGCAGAATTATCCGCAAGTACCGTCAAGGAAAAGATTTTGTTGTGGAATATCCGAAGAAAAACGGCAAGGTCGGAAAGGTATTGTTTTACAATAATGGGTTCCGCCGGGACACTAAAGTAGAAAGCGGAAATCCTGATATAGTAGCAAGAATTTTTGAGAATTATGGGCGTAATAGCCTTATAAAAAGACTGCAAGCAAACAGGTGTGAGTGGTGTGGCGCAGAGAATGTGCCGCTTGAAATACACCATATACGAAAACTCAAAGATTTAAGTGGCAGAAAACAATGGGAAATCGCCATGATTGGGCGTAAGCGCAAGACAATGGCACTCTGCATTGACTGTCACGATAAGTTACACGCAGGGAAATTAGACTGACATCTGGAGAGCCGGATACATCGAGAGGTGTAAGTCCGGTTCGGAGGGGAGTTCTCGGAAACCTACCATAGTGATATGGCAAGGCGCCGGGTTCTTACCCTACTGTATTCGTCAATCGGTGCAATTCCGTTTGCCACTATGAGCAACCGGGAATGGGGACAGATTGGCAGCAATTATTTAAGAGGATTGTTTGCACTGGCATTTCAAGGATTTTTTATCATGATGTGCGTGGGCATTTATTCTGTATTGGTTGCCAACATACAGGTATCAGATAATGTGCATACAGCACTGCTCAGTGTAATGGCTTATACAGTAATACTATGCTTTAGTCTTATGAAAACAGGTAATTTTTCAAAGAGTATCTTTAATGCACACTAAATGTGGAAAAGGAGACGATGAAAATGGCTTTTGTATCAGTACCAAAAGATCTGACAAAAGTAAAAAATAAAATTATTTTCAATCTTACAAAACGACAGCTTATCTGCCTTGGTATTGCAGCGGCAGTAGGGCTTCCGTTTTATTTCCTGTCAAGGGGATTGATTGGTTCGAGTAATGCGGCAACCGGAATGTGTCTGCTGATGCTTCCGGCTTTTTTATTTGCCATGTATGAAAAAGATGGACTTCCTTTAGAGAAAGTCCTCAAAAACGTGATTACAGTAAAATTTATCCGTCCCCCGGTACGGAAATATGAGGTGGAAAACCTCTATGAAAAAAAGAAAATTATGACAAAAGCGAAAGGAGGTACCGTTCGTGGAAAAATTAAGAAACGATAAGAATCTTCCAGAGCAGACAGAAGAATTTTCCCATCCGGATGACTGGTGGCTGGATGAAGAGGATTCTGCTGATGGTTTACCAGTGTTTGATCCGGATGAGGCAGAAGATTATGCAAAGGACAGACAGCGTTTGATGGGAGTACCGATGGTTACGGGGTATGAAGCACTGGAGCGACACCGAGGTGTCCGCAGACCAAGACGTAAATTAAGCAGACGGGAAAAACGTGCCTGGAAAAAAGCCCAGAAATATGAAATGAAATTACATAAGGCACACGAAAAGGAAGAGAAAAAACTTGCGAAGCAGGCGGCAAAACAGGCTGCTCGTGAAGAAAAGGCGGCACAGAAACAGGCAAAGAAAGAAGAAAAGCATAAAAAAAAGACAAAGCCGCCGGGTTCTGTAAAATCCAGCGAGGAAAAAGGTGCTGCAAAGAAAATATCCAGCACGAATAAAGACAATAGAAATAAAGGGAAAAACATTACCGCACAGCAGTCCATCCCATATAGAGAAATGGGAAAAGACGGAATCTGTCGTGTGGAGGATGGGTATTATTCAAAGACGATTCGTTTTTATGATATCAACTATCAGTTAGCACAGAATGAGGATAAAAATGCAATTTTTGAGAACTGGTGTGATTTCCTGAATTATTTTGACAGCACCATCCATTTTCAGTTGTCCTTTATCAATCATCACAGCAACATGATGGAATATGAAGATGTGATCCGTATCAAAAAGCAGAATGACAGTTTTGATGATCTGCGTATGGAGTTTGCCCAGATGCTCAGAAGTCAGTTAGCAAAAGGAAATAATGGTCTTGTCAGAACCAAGTATATTACATTTGGGATTGAAGCTGATAATATCCGGGAAGCGAAACCGAAGCTGGAACGTATCGAAACAGATATACTCAATAATTTTAAAGTTTTCGGGGTATCTGCGTATCCATTAAATGGTGCGGAGCGTTTGCAGATCATGTATGAAACATTCAACCAGAATGTCAAAGTGCCATTCAGGTTCAGCTATGATGATATGCTGCGTACCGGGCTGAATACAAAGGATTATATTGCTCCATCCAGTTTCCTGTTCAAAAATGGAAAGGATTTTCAGATGGGAGATACCATCGGAGCAGTATCCTATCTGCAGATTCTGGCACCAGAGCTGACGGATAAAATGCTTGCTGAATTTCTGGAAATGGACTGTAACCTGCTTGTTAATCTGCATATTCAGTCCATTGACCAGATGAAAGCAATCAAATTGGTTAAAAGTAAGGTTACGGACATTAACCGCATGAAAATTGAGGAACAGAAAAAAGCGGTACGCTCCGGATATGATATGGATATTATTCCGTCTGATCTGAACACATATGGTGGAGAGGCGAAAAGGCTTCTGGAAGATTTACAGTCGAGAAATGAAAGAATGTTTCTTGTGACCGTGGTGTTTTTAAATACAGCAAAAAATAAACAGGAGCTGGAAAATGCGGTATTTCAGACGGCAGGTATTGCACAGAAATACAACTGTGTATTAAAAAGACTGGACTATCAGCAGGAGCAGGGCCTTATGAGCAGTTTGCCGCTTGGAAGAAACTGGATTCCAATCAAGCGGGCATTGACTACCACATCGACAGCTATTTTTGTTCCATTTACGACGCAGGAACTGTTTATGGGTGGGGAATCTATCTATTATGGGTTAAATGCCCTGTCTAATAACTTAATCATGGCAGATCGGAAAAAGCTGAAAAATCCCAATGGTCTGATACTTGGTACTCCTGGATCTGGTAAATCCTTTGCGGCAAAAAGAGAGATTACCAATGTATTTATTGTCACAAAAGACGACATTATCATCTGTGATCCGGAGGGAGAATATTTTCCGTTAGTCCGGGCATTTAACGGGCAGGTTATCCGTATTTCTCCGACCAGTCATGATTACATCAATCCAATGGACATTAACATCAATTATGCGGATGATGACGATCCGCTATCTCTGAAATCAGATTTTATCCTTTCGCTTTGTGAACTGGTAGTAGGAGGGAAAAATGGTCTGGAACCAGTGGAAAAAACAATCATTGACCGATGTGTACGTCTGGTATATCAGGACTATCTTGCAGATCCGGTTCCAGAGAAAATGCCAATTCTGGAAGATCTATATAATCTGCTTCGCAAACAGGAAGAGGCTGAGTCGCAGCGGCTGGCAACGGCACTGGAAATCTATGTAAATGGTTCCCTGAAGGTGTTTAATCACCGTACAAATGTAGAGTTGAACAATCGTCTGGTATGTTTCGATATTAAAGACCTTGGTAAACAGCTTAAAAAACTTGGTATGTTGATTGTTCAGGATCAGGTTTGGAACAGGGTAACAGTCAACCGTTCTGCTCATAGGTCTACCAGATATTACATTGATGAGTTCCATTGGACGAGACGTTCCGCTTGTTGAATAGACAGCGGGGTCAGTAGCCGTCCGTAAAAAGAAAAGCTACTGATACAACTGATATGGTGTTGTTCAAATGAAGGGGTAACGCCCGGAAGGGACACACACAAACTCCCTACAGCGTGATAGTTGTGCAAGAACTATCGGGTTGTCAAAAGTTAGGGTGAAGAGCAAAAAGCAGGTCCTAACAGGTAAGGCTGAGGAAAGATTCACAGAGGTGTGGGTTGCCTGTGATTATGTAGTGAAGCTGTATATGGTGAGTATCCACGGAAGTGGGGACGAACTGACGATTTAAAGAGTCTAAAATTCGAATGCGTTGAAAAGCGTATGCCAACGGTTTGGCGTTGATTACCGAAAAGTAACTGGGTGGAAGTGAAAGTCGGAGCATTGTTACAGGCAATGGAAATCAGCAGGCTCAAAGGAAGCACCTAAGTACAGTATATTGCATCATATTGGAACGTCGAAAGCAACGAACAGCGAGCAGTTGCACATGCTATGACCTGTTGGTAAGGAAAACACGCTGTATAACTTACCTTTATCGTTGTGAGAGCGGAGGCACGAGCGATGAAGCTTCTGTAATGGGAGTGGAGCAACAGCCTCTAGTGGGACGACTGGTCAGTCTGCCAGTCGACAAAACAAGTGTAATAAAGTAATGCAGTTAACATTCATAGGTTCGAGTATGACTAAGAGA
>OHYA01000716.1_pt1 | contig 13116 bp, 8 predicted proteins | sample 1580051 | NCBI WGS metagenome assembly OHYA01 (sample SAMEA3882554, study PRJEB24775) | human gut metagenome | biome: human-associated habitat; feature: intestine environment; material: feces | place: Netherlands | collected 2009/2010 | reverse complement strand
TCCCACATTGGAACGCCCTGCAAATGCAATCTCCATGCCCTTGCAAGGCGGCAGCTGGGAAAATGTTCCGTACGATGCCAGAAATGTGGCTTGTTGAAAGTTCATCCGTTCCTCCTCTTATACCGGAATCAAGGTTTTTGTTTCCGGTGCAGGTGTTCCGGCAGCCTTTGGAGAAAAGACAGCTGGCTGCTCGTCCGGCTGTTCTGCAATCGGTGTTTCCGGCTGAATCGGTTCTGGAACAGAAACCAGAGCGGTTTTCAAAACCGTTTCTAAGTTTTCTGCCGTCACAAATTCCAGCCCGTTCCGTACGGTTTCGTCAACATCTTCCAAATCCGGTTCGTTGCGTTTTGGAATGATGACAGTTTTCAAGCCTGCCTTATAGGCTGCCATTGCCTTTTCCGGCAAGCCGCCAATCGGCAATACTTTTCCGTGCAGCGTAATTTCGCCCGTCATTGCAACGTCATGCCGCACTGGAATCCCAGACAGAGCGGAAACAATCGCTGTTACCATCGTAACACCAGCAGAAGGACCATCCTTCGGCACTGCTCCTTCCGGAGCGTGAATGTGAAGGTCGTTCTTCAAATAGAAGTCCTCCGGAATGTGATACTGCTTGGCAATGCTTCGTACATAGCTAACGGCAATCTTAGCACTTTCTTTCATGACATCGCCCAGCGAGCCAGTCAATTCAATCATGCCCTTTCCGTTCAGTACCAATGTTTCCAATGGCATCAGCACACCGCCGACCGATGTCCACGCCAGACCATTGACAATCCCAACGGTATCCTGTTTGCTCTGGTCATCCGGCAGATATTTTTTATGTCCCAGATAAGTTGTCAGGTTCTTGGTGGTAATCGTCACCCGTTTGCACGTTCCGGAAACCAATTCCTTGACCGCTTTCCGGCAGAGAGCTGCCAGCATCCGTTCCAGTTCCCGCACGCCTGCTTCTCGGGTGTAATCGTCAATCAGCGTATACAAAACAGCATCCTGTACCTTGAACTGTGTGCCCTTTAAGCCATGCTTTTTCATCTGTTTGCTCAACAGGTGATGCTTGGCAATTTGGAACTTTTCCTCTCGGTTATAGCTGCCCAGTTCGATGACTTCCATTCGGTCTAACAGTGGTGCTGGAATCGTGTCCAGCGTGTTGGCAGTTGCAATAAACAGCGTTTTGCTCAGGTCGAACGGCACTTCAATGTAGTGGTCGCGGAATGCCTGATTCTGTTCACTGTCGAGCACTTCCAGCATTGCAGCGGATGGGTCGCCTCGAAAATCATTGCTCATCTTATCAATTTCATCCAACAGAATCAATGGATTCTTGGACTTTGCCCGTGCCATTGCATCCATAATGCGTCCCGGCATTGCTCCGATGTAGGTTTTCCGATGACCTCGAATATCGGATTCATCCCGAATTCCGCCCAGCGAAACCCGTTCGTAATTTCTGCCCAGAGAATCTGTCCCGTCACTTCCGGCATCATGGCATGCAGAGCGATGCTCTCCAGAACCCGTTCCTTGACCTTTTTCATGCCGTAATGGTCTTTGTCCAGAATGGCTCTTGCCTTTTCTAAGTTGACTTTTGTCTTGGTTTCCTGATTCCATGGCAGGCTCAAAACCGTATCCAGATAATTCCGAATCAAAAAGGCTTCCTGTGTTGCCGGCGGCAGTTTTCCAATCCGGTCAGCTTCTTTCAGCAGCTTTTCTTCGGTTGCTGGCTCTAGCTTCAATTCCTTGATTTTTGCAACATATTCCGCTGCATCTTCCTGTTCGTCCTCAGCTTCGCCCAGCTGCTCTTCAATGATGTGCATCTGTTCCCGCAGATAAAATTCTTTCTGTGAACGATCCATGCTTTCCTTGGTACGTTCCTGAATGTCCCGTTCCAAATCCAGCACCGCAATTTCATGCTGCAACATCCGCAGCAGCATATCCAGCCGTTTCAGAATATGATTTTCTTCCAGCAGTTCCTGCTTCTGGCGGTAGTCCAGATTGATGTTGAAAATCATGTTGTTGAACAATTCATATGGGTCATCCTGGCAGAGCACAGAAACAACCAATTCTCTCGGCATTCTCGGGAAAAAGTCGCAGTACTGGTCAAACGATTCTTTCAGCGTCCGAACCATTGCCGTCAGTTCCACGTCATCGATCTTGGCACGGCTCTTATAGGAAACCGGCTTTACTTCTGCCGTCAAAAAGGCATCCTGCTTTTCCATTGAGCAAAGCTTTGCTTTCTGGACACCTTCCACCAACACCCGCATGACACCATCCGGTGTTTTCAGTACCTGGCGTACTTCTGCAATAACACCAAATTCGTACAAGTCTTTCTGTTCCGGTTCTTCTGTAAAAATATCCCGCTGTGCAACCAAAAAGAGCTGATGATCCGAAGCATACGCTGCATTGACGGCTTGAATAGAAGCATCCCTTGCCACGTCAAAGTGCATGACCATTTTCGGGAAGATTACAACGCCACGCATGGCAACCATCGGCATATTCTGGGTTGTGCGTTCGATTGGATTCATAAGGTACGTCAGTCCCCTTTCTTTTTCTAATTGTGGTAATGAAAATTGCACACCGAGGGCAGCGGTATCCTGACAAGATTTCCCTCTGATTTCCTCGGTATTTCATATTATACTATATTTCTGCTCTGTTTGCAAGTGGTAAGTCCTGAAAATTCCACAAATCGACTGTTGGGATTTTTTCAAAGAAGTTCTTGGGAAACCAAATGCATCCGGTTCGGCAAAATCGCTTTATGATTGGATTATGCTTCCAGCAATGCCCGATGCAGAGCAATCAGCTGTTCCATGGAAAGCGATTCCATCCGCACGGTTTCCGACAATCCGCAGTCGGTCAACGCTTTGCTGACAACTGCCTTTTCATAGCCCATCGTTGCCGACAGTGCATTGACCAATGTCTTTCTTCGCTGAGAAAAGCCACTCCGCACCATCTGGAAAAAGTGCTTTTCATCTGCAACCTGCTCCGCATACGGCGTTCCCAACTGAATTTGAATCACCGCAGAATCGACATTCGGCGGTGGCAAAAAGCTGCCCCTCGAAACAGAAAACAGCTGTGTGACCGTTCCATAATACTGCACGGCAACCGTAATTGCTCCGGCTTCTCGTGTTCCAACTGGAGCGGTCAGCTTCTCTGCAACTTCTTTCTGCACCATAACCGTAATTGTTTCCAGCTTTGCCCGACTCTCCAGCAAGTGCATGAGAATCGGAGCGGTGATATAATACGGCAAGTTCGCACAAACCGAAACCGGCATTGTTCCAAACTCCTGCTCCAGCAGTGCTGGAATGTCGCATTTCAAAATGTCCTGATGAATGATATGCAGGTTTTCATACTGCCCGACGGTTTCCTCCAAAATCGGAAACAACCGTGCATCTACTTCCACAGCCGTTACTTTTTCTGCACGCTTGGCAAGTTCTGCGGTCAGTGTTCCGATTCCCGTTCCAATTTCCAGAATGCCATGTTCCGGCTTGGCATTGCCCATCTCGGCAATGCGAGGGCAAACATCCGGATTGATGAGAAAGTTTTGCCCCAGCTTCTTCGAGAAGTGAAATCCATGCCGTTCCAATAGGGTTCGTACATATCGCATATTGGTTAAAGATTGTTCCATACAGTTCTCCTTTAAAGTAATACAACCGCTCCGGTATAGGTCGAGAACAAGCAGCACTGCCGCACCCGTTCGCCCGTGATTCCCTCTAATGCCAGCTGATACAACCGCAGCTGCATCCGGTAGCGGTTCGCCAACGCCGTCATATCTCGTGTCGTGTCGGTTTTATAGTCTACCAGTACAAAGCCGTTCTGCTCCCAGAATGCAAGGTCAATGATTCCCTTGATCATACTCTCTGGATTGTGTTGCTGTTTCAAGGTATCCCATTCTTCCCCCTGCATCTTTGGCAACAGCAAATCCAGCTGCACCAAAAACTTTTTCTCTCGCAGAATCAGCGGCGAACGGCGAACTCTCTGGTACAATTCACTCTGGAAAAAGTGTCGAATATCCAATAGGCGAATGCTGTCCGCCTCGGCTTCGGTCAAGTGCCCATTCTGTACCAGCGTTTGCAGGGCTGCTTTCGGGTCTTTCTCCGCCTCGGAAAAAGATACATACTGTAAAAACGTATGCGTTGCCGTTCCTCGTTCGGTTGCCGTCAAAGCCTCTTGCTGTAAAAAGCGTGGTCTTGCCCAGCTGATTTCCTGTTCCGGTTCAGTCTGCGTTTTGTCATGTGTTAGACTGGATACGCTGAGCAGGGATAATTGTTTTGCAGCCGTATCCGCATAGTGAAACTGCAATGCCGTTTCGATTTCTGCCTGTAACGCTGCGTCTGGTTCTGGCAATGCATCTGCAACCGTTTCGGCTTGTTCTGCTTCCAATTGCTCTTCTGAAACCGCTGTATAGGAAATCGACAGTGTGGAGAAGTCTGTTTCTTCCGGCAGGGGTCGCCTTGCTTCCCACTCATGCATACACTTCAAAAACTCTGCATCCTGTCGGCAATACAAAACATACCAAATCCAGAATGCCATACAATTGGCGGAGGAAACCGCTGCACGGCAGACAAATTCCTTGGAGAAATCCTTGTTTTGCAACTGACGGGCAATCATCTTTTCTTTTCGCCCCAGCTGAAGCGGTAGGAATAATTTCTGTTTGGCTCGGGTCATTGCTACATACAGCAACCGCATTTCTTCTTGTAACAGCTGCTGTTTTTTCTCTTTCAGCAAGACCAGATAGGATAAGGTCTGATATTTTTGATAATTCTTTGCATCGTATAAATACAGCCCCATTCTTCCCGTATCGGAAACGTGCATTTTTTTGGAGCTGTCCTGCTTGGAAAATTCTGTTTCCAGTTCTGCTAAAAATACAAACGGAAATTCCAACCCCTTGGAACGGTGCATGGTTTTCAGGAACACCGCACAATCTGCCCCGTTGGAGGGGTTCGCCTGCTCCAAATCTCGGTCATGTTCCAGCAAGGCATCAATATACCGCAAGAAGCCTGTAACACCGCCGGTAAAGGCTGCCTGTCCCTGTGCCTCATATTGTCGGGCATACTGAATCAGCAAGTTCAAATTGGCACGTTTTTTCTCGCCGTCCTGATACAGCTGCATGACAGAAAGAAAGTCTGTGGTATCGTAGATTTCCCGAATCAACTCTTCCAGCGGTAATGTTGTGCTGTCTGTTCGCAACTGTTGGAAAATCTGCCAGAACGAACGGCATTTCTCCCGAAATGGTTCTGGCAACTGCTGTACCGCCTCCAGTAATTCTGGTGTTGCCAGCTGTTCCGCATCGCCAGCCGCCACGCTCAACACATAATAAAGAGATGCCTTGCGGTCAAGCAACCGCAGCATCGAGATTTCATCCATAGAAAATTGAAACATTGGCGAGGCAAGCACGGCAACCAGTGGAATTTCCAACAGCGGATTATCCAGAATCCGCAGCATATTCAATAAGATGGTGATTTCCCGTGCCTTTAAGTATCCCTGTTCCTCGACTTTTTTCACAGGGATTTGCAGGGCTTCCAATGCCTTTGCATACTTCTGGCAGGGCTTTCCTTTTCGCAGCAGAATGCAGAAATCGCCAGGCTGACAGGGACGAACCGTTCCGTTTTTCTCTAACACCGGATACCCGCTTTGCAGCATCTGTTGAATGGTGTGGGTAATCCATGTTACCTGGAAATCGGCGGTTTCTGTTTCCGGTAAAAACGCAACTTCAACGCCCTGTCGATGTTCCGGAAGAGATTGATAACCCGTTGCTCCGGGGTACAGCCATTCCGACGGGTCATAGGAAACGGTATCTGTTCCCTGCATAATATGAGAGAAAATCAGATTCACAAACTGCAAGACTGCATCGGAACTGCGGAAATTTTTATTCAGCTTGATACATCGCATGCGTGGCTGGTCGGTTTGTTGGCTTTCCCGTTCCGCAAACCGCACGCACTGCAAAAAGTTTTTCGGATTCGCCAGCCGGAATTGATAGATGGATTGCTTGACATCGCCCACCAAAAATACATTATCTCCATATTGCAGCGTTCCGTCTGCATCTTTTCGGCAGCCATGCGAAAGCAGCTTGAAAATCATGTCTTGCTTATTGTTCGCATCCTGATATTCGTCAATCATAATGATTTGATATTCATCAGAGAGTGCTTTTGCCAGTGGGCTTTGCGTGAGAATGCCGTCCTGCATCTCTGACAGCAGCTGCAAGGTCATCCGTTCCCCATCGTCAAAACTCAAAGCATTCCGCTGTACTTTTTTCGTCCAGAGCACCTGTTCAATGTCCTCCGACAACGCAAACAGAATCGGCAGTAATTCCCGATGTGCCTGAAAATCTTCCCGACAATACGGCAATGTTTCCTGTAGCTCTGTGAACAGAGCTTTCATATCCGCATCATACTGTTTCCGCTGATCTCGTATCTGTTCAAATAAAGCGGTACTGGAAACGGTTTTTCGCTTGGTGGGATAGCGTTTCCCTGCCCGTGCATCCAGATGATTTTGAATGATTTTCAGAATCTGTTCCGCATCTGCCGGCTGCTGCTGTAGAGCGTGCAACAGAGCGTGCATCGTGTCAAAGTCTACGCTAATCCATTCTGCAACATTGTTCTTTTCCTCATAGAGGTCTTCCGATAACGCATACAGCCGTTCTACTTCATCCGTGAGAACAGCAGCCCTTTCCTGCATCTGTTTCAGAAATTCCAGATAGTCCGGATTTTCCGCATCCGGCACAGAAAACCGCTGTAACACCTGCTGTTTCCACTGCTCCGGAAATGGAATCGAGGCGAGAAACGTCTTTAATTCCAGCAATAATTCTTCTAAGGCTTGATCGGTATGGTTGCAGAACGCATTCCAAAGCAGCTGCATCTCAGCTGCTCGCTCGGTATACCAGCGGTTCAACACTTCGTCAACTGCTGCACGGAATAGCAAGTCCTGCTCGGTTTCGTCCATGACCCGAAAACTGGAGGTGATTTCGCCATCGCCCAGATGCTCCCGAATCAAGTCAAAACAAAATGCATTGATGGTGCTGATTTTCGCCGCTGGCAATAGCAACTGCTGCTGCCGCAACCAGCGATTTTCCGGTTCTTCTGCAATGCGTTTTTCAAATGCGGTCTGCAACCGCTGTTTCATCTCCGCAGCTGCATCGTTCGTGAACGTCACCACAATCATCCGGTCAGCAAAAACTTTTTCTGTGGGATCGGATAAAATCTGAATCAGCCGTTCCACCAGAACAGAAGTTTTTCCGCTGCCGGCAGCTGCCGAAACAATCAGGCTGCTATTTCGCAGCGTGATTGCCTGCTGCTGTTCATTTGTCCATGCCATGTTCAGATTCCTCCCACGTTTTTAATTGTTCCAGCATGGCTTCCTGTGCATCCGGCTCGGTTGTCCGGCAGGGCTGCTGCTGAAGATTTCCGCAAATATCCTGATAATTGCAATATTTGCAGACCGTTTTTTTCGGTAAAATCAGCGGATTTGCTGCAATGTCCCCCTGATAAATCTGCTGGGCAGTCTGTTTCAAGGTTTCCATCACATAGCGATACAGGGCATGAAAGGCGGATTCCGACAGATAAACATCATTCTTTCCGGTGATAAGTTCCGATGCTCCGCTTGTGCCAACTTTCAGCTTTGCCGGAATATAGATGCCCTTTCCATCTGGTTCCATGCAGCGAATGCGTTCGGCATCGTCAATCAACAAGCCACTCATCCGGTAGGCATCCTGCTCCAACTCCTGCTTGGACTTTGCACTGCCCCGTTCCTGATTCGTCTTTACACCGCCAGCCGGCATATACAAAACGCCGCCAATTTTGGCATTTTGCAGCGGTGTCTGATTATAGATCAGCGAGAACAGATAAATTAACATCTGCATATCCAACCCATACCGCAGATTTCCAAATGAAAAGCTCTTCGTTCCGCTCTTATAGTCAATGATTCGCACGCAAGTTTTTCCGTCCAGTTCGCAGGTATCCACACGGTCAATAATGCCTTCAATTTGCAGGCTGTGCCCGTCCTCTGTCAGGGCTTTCAGCGGTGTGAATGCTGTATGATTCTGAATCGGCAATTCCAAATAATGCGGATAGAATCGAGTTTGCCGCAATTCTGCCTGTACATGCAGCAACGTAATCAATAGCTGTCGCTGGACTTCCGCATAAACCGCATAACTTCGGGGGTCTTTGGAGAAGTCACCACCCAGTGCGGTGTTCCAATACTGATTCACCCAATATTGCAGCTTTTCCTCTAATTCTTCGGGGGTGAGTGCCAGAAATGCATCTCGTGTATGATTTCGCAGCATCTGCTCCAGACAGTAATGAATCAGGTTTCCTTGATTGACAGGGTCTAACTGGATTTTTTTGCGTGCATACAAATGCAAGGCACTGCCGCAGAAAAACTGAAACGGACACAAACGATAGGTTTCTAACTTTGATGCAGACATGTGCAGCTGCTTGCCCAGAAGCTGTTCCATGTGTTTTGGTTCTGTGATGGAGAAATCCATTTGCTGATGCACGCTCTGCAAATAGGCGATTTTCTGAGCATAGACGGGCTGTTGCTGCAAAACATGCTGCACGGCTGCAATCGCAGCGGAATGCTCCGAAAAGTTCCGGACATAGTGATAATAGGCAGACTGCATGGTGGTTGCATAATAAGAGAGTGGGATTTGTGCTTCTGTCTGTAGCAACTGTTTGCCGTTCGGAAACCATTCCGGAATCTGTCCCAGCAAGAAAGAGGGATAACTCTTTTGGTTGGCAGTGTCTACCAGCGGATAGGTCAAGTAGAGTTCCTGAGCCGGAGCAGAAATTGTTTTATAGACGGCAAGCCGTTCATCCGCCAGTATTTTTTGCAACGATTTCCGGATGATTAACTGCTTTTCCTCCATCAGGCGGTATTCCCGTTCGGAAAATAAATCTGCTGCCAGTCCGGTTGCTGGAAATGCCCCTTCGCTGCAATGAATGACAAATACGATTTTCGGGTCACGCAGACGAGAACGTCCGGTCTGCCCAATCAAAACCGCATCCAAGGTGCGAGGTGGTGTTGCATAGGTAATCGTCTGAAACAGATAAGAAACCGTTTGACAAAAATCAGCCGTTGTCATTGGCTTTTTGCAATATAATCGGTAAATGGTATCTAAAATCGAGAGAAACTGTTCCCAGATGTATTTTGCATCCTGCTGCTGGGCAATTGTTTTTTCTGCATTCTCGGATTGACAGGAGGTGGAAAGCTGTTCCAGCAGCTTTGTTTTCTCCAGATGGGCATACAAGGCGTTGCAATAATCTGCCCCCGTATTGCAGTTAAAGAATGCCTGCTTCAGCTCTAAAATCGGCGTTACCAACTGCTGACGGGTCTGCTCCATCTCTGCTTGTTCTTCCTGTAGAGATTCTTTTTCTGGTACAGGAAATGGCACTTCCCACGTTTTTCCTTTGATGTTCCACTGATAGCAATAGTTCTCCAGTTTCGACAGAGCGAGCCAATCACAGCCGGAAAAGCCTGCCTTTGCATATCGTAACAGACAATCCGTCTGCAAATGCCGCTGCTGTACCAGTTCCAGCAGGGTCAACAGGGATACGGAAAACGGATGATGCAGAACCGAAACTGCCGTATCCAGATAAAACGGCAATTCATAGCGAGAAAATGCATGGTGCACAATCGGGCGGTATGCCTCTAAATCGTTGGTCAGAATGGCAATGTCGTTGCAGTGCAAGGTATCATCCTGCATTAGCTGTTTCCGAATGGTTGCACAGACATATTCCAACTCAGAAACCGCATCTCGTGCTTCAAAAATATGAATGTGCTGTGCCTGTTCCGGACAGGCTGCAATCGAACCCGACCGGAAAACTGTCTTGCTCAGATAGGCAAGGTCTGCACTGGAAAACCGCTTGGTTTCTGCACAGAACTGCACATCACTGGCAATGTGAAACCGCTTTGCCAGTTCGAGCATCCGGTTTCGGGTTTCCTGTACGGTTGCAAAGAGCGTATCTGCGGATTCGCTCTGTTCTTCCATTCGCAGCGTGATATAGATATCAGCAGCTGTTCCAACCATGACTTCCAGCATTGCATATTCATCTTCGGTGAAGCTTTCAAATTCATCAATGAAAATGGTTTTTCCGAGGAAAAAGTCTGCTCCATTGGCAATGCTGGCTGCCTCTGTAATATCTGTCAAGGCATCCTGCAAATGATGCTCTTCCAAAAGCGATTCATATTCCTGATAGATGTTTGCGACATCCTGCAACTTATCCCGCAGTCGTCCGGAACATTGCTGTGCCGTTTCAAAGAGGGCGGAGGAATCTGTTCCGTTCCGCCGCAGCACCGATAAAATCTGTTCGAGATGTTCCATGAAGTCGGTCTTTCCGCACTGCCGGTCAAAAAAATACAGCACTTGATTTTGCCGAACCGTCTGTACTGCCTGCAAGAACAGGGCTTTCCGAACGGTCGCATCGGCATATTGTGCTGCATGTTTCCCATATTTCTGAAACAGCATCCGGCTGATGGAAGTGAAGCTGTGGGTTTCCAACTGATTAAAGGCAGTTGCACCTAAAAAGTGATAGAGTTTTTTATCAAATTCATAGGAAAATTGTTCCGGAACGAGAATGATACAATCCGGCTCTTGGGGCAGCAGCTGTCGAATCTTCTGCATGAGCAGGGTTGACTTTCCGGTTCCAGCACCGCCAGCAATGATGTGTAACATGAAGAATCTCCTTGTAAATAGAAAATACTGCAAGGCAGAAGTACCTTACAGTATTCTTTTCTCTTAAAGATTGGTTTCCACACTGATTTCCCGATGGGGAACCGGCGTTGAAAAGACGATCTGCGTAGACGTATTGCCGAACCGCTGAATTTTTCCGATAAACGTATCCAATTCCTGTGTAGACGGGAATGAAACCTTAATCAGCATCGAATAAACGCCAGTCACACAGTTACATTCCAATACATTCGGACAGCTGTTAATGAAAGGATAAAATTCCGCTTTCTGGTCAGCAGACAATTCCAAATTGATAAATGCGGTAATATGATACCCCAGCTTTTGTCGGTCAATAATCGTATTATATCCCAAAATAATTCCTTGTTTTTCCAACTTGTCAATTCTGGAGGAAACAGCAGGGGCTGACAAAAATACTTTCGATGCCAGTACTTTCAGCGGTGCTCTCGCATTTTCCTGCAACAATGTAATGAGCATTGCATCAATTTTATCCATCACGGAATCTCCTTTCCAAACTTTCATTTTTTTCGCATGCTCTTCCAAAAAAGCGGCATGCCATCGCATATGACAATATTATAACAAAGAAAGATGTACGAACGTTAAATTTAAAATAAAACTTTTATGCAAACTTTCTTTTTTTATTTTTTTCGGTTGTGAATCCGATTTTTCGTTTGTTGTACCTCTTGTAAATTCGTGTTGAGATACTGTTCGGTTTCGGTTAATACGTGCATGACATAACTCTCTGAAGCATTCTTGATTTCCTCAGAGGCAGCCTGTGCCTTGGTCAGCATTTCCACTGCCCGTTCCCGTGCTTCCATGGTAATGGTCTGTTGTTCCACCAATTTTTTTGCACGCTGTTCGGCTTCCTGCACAATGCGTTCTCCGTTGGTCTGGGCTTCTTGGATGATGCGGTCGCAGTCAAATTCAATCAGCTTTGCACGGCGAATTTCCTCCGGCTTATTCATCCGCATATCGTTGATCAGTTCCCGCAGCCGGTCACCGTCCACAATCACTTTATGAGAGGCAAATGGAATTGGCTTTGCATGATCCAAAAGCTGATCCATCAAATCCAGGATTTCATCAATTTTCATGTTGGTAACTCCTTTGAGAGACGTTGCAAAATCTCATCGTGCAGCACATCCGGAACAAAATGCCGAATATCGCCGTTGAATGCCGCAATTTGTTTCACGACACTGGAACTGAGATACATATTTTCGGTGCAGGCAGTCAAGAAAATGGTTTCTGCCTGGTCATATAGCTTTTTGTTGGCGAGTGCCATTTGAAATTCATATTCAAAGTCGCTGACTGCCCGCAAGCCCTTGACAATTGCAATTGCATGCACGTCCCGCACATAGTCCACCAATAGCCCACCGGAAAGGTCGACTCGCACATTCGGCAAATCGGTCGTTACCCGTGTAATCATGGAAACCCGTTCCTGTGGCGTAAAGCTTTCATTGGATTTCATGATATTTTTGGAAACCAACACAATCAATTCATCAAACAGCTTCGAGGCACGACGGATGACATCCAGATGCCCCACTGTTACCGGGTCGAAACTTCCGGGATAAACTGCAATTCTCTTCAATTTTGCGTCACTTCTTCCTTATAAATGTACACGGTTACTGCAATGCTGCCGTACGAATACGTTTTCTTTTTCCGCCAGACACCCAGTTCCTCCGGCAGTTCCAATTCCCGTTCGTGTTCACAGATAATCTTTCCATCCGGTGCAACGTGGTGTTCCAACAGCAACAGCATTTCCTGAATGGTATCGTGCCGATACGGCGGGTCTAAAAAGACCAAATCCCATTGCATCGTGGGGGCACTGCTCTTTAAGAATGCAGCGGCTTCCGTCTGAATGACTTCTGCCTGCTCCGAAAAGCCAGCGGCTGCAACATTCTCCCGAATGACAGACAGTGCCTTTGGAGAATGATCAATCAGATATGCCCGTTTTGCTCCACGGCTCAACGCTTCCAGCCCCAGCTGTCCGCTGCCTGCAAACAAATCCAGAACAGTTGCCTGCGGCAAGTCAAACTGAATGGAGGAAAAAATGGCTTCTTTCACCTTTTCGGTGGTTGGACGAACATCCATTCCCTCTAACGTCTTTAATCGTCTGCCCCGTGCCGTTCCAGAAATAATTCGCATAACTGCCTTGCTCCTATCTTCTAATTTCTTACATTTCTTGTTGAATGAACGTATATAATGCTTGCCCGACTGCTTGCGAAACGCCGGCGGCTTTCGCAAGTTCCTCTGCCGAGGCTGCTTTCAACTGTTCTTTTGTCTTAAATTGCACCAACAACGCCTGTGCTTTTTTCTCGCCAATGCCCTTGACCTGCGTCAGCTCCAACGCATACGACGTTTTCTTATGATGGCTTCGCATATAGGTGATCGCATAGCGATGGACTTCATCCTGAACCTGCGTCAGAAAATGAAAGGCGGCACTGGTACGGGAAACGGTA
>OHYA01000709.1_pt1 | contig 13206 bp, 10 predicted proteins | sample 1580051 | NCBI WGS metagenome assembly OHYA01 (sample SAMEA3882554, study PRJEB24775) | human gut metagenome | biome: human-associated habitat; feature: intestine environment; material: feces | place: Netherlands | collected 2009/2010 | reverse complement strand
CCCCGGCGGCCATCACGGTGCATCTGGTGGACGGCGAGGGCTGCCGCATCACGGTAGCGCCCAAGGGCTTTGGCAGCGAGAATATGAGCCGCATCCAGATGCTCAAGCCCGCCGACGGCGTGGAGGGCTTTAAAAAGTTCGTGGTGGATACTGTAAAGCAGGCCGGCTCCAACCCCTGCCCGCCCATCGTGCTGGGCATCGGCGTGGGCGGCAGCTTTGACAAGGTGGCGTATCTTGCCAAAAAGGCGCTGCTGCGCCCGCTGGATATCCCCAACCCCGACCCCTACTACGCCCAGCTGGAGCAGGAGCTGCTTACCGCCATCAATGCACTGGGCATCGGCCCGCAGGGCTTTGGCGGCAAGACCACCTGCCTTGGCCTTGCCATTGAACAGATGCCCACCCATGTGGCGGGTCTGCCGGTGGCTGTGAACGTTTCCTGCCATGTGACCCGCCGCGCCAGCGCGGAGCTGTAAGGAGGGGAGAACGATGGAATACAGACTGACTACCCCCTGCACTGCGCAGGAGCTTGCCCCGCTGAAGGCGGGGGATACCGTGCTGCTTTCCGGCGTGGTGTATACCGCCCGGGATCAGGCACACAAGCGGATGATGGAAGCACTGGACAAGGGCGAGACCCTGCCTTTTGATCTGGAAGGCAGCGCCATCTATTATGTAGGTCCCACCCCGGAACGTCCGGGTGAAGTCATCGGCTCGGCAGGGCCTACCACCAGCGGGCGCATGGACGCCATGAGTCCCCGGCTGCTGGACCTTGGCAACAAGATCATGATCGGCAAGGGCAAGCGGGATGCCGCCGTCAAGGCAGCTGTGGTGCGCAACGGCGCGGTGTATCTGGCCGCGCTGGGCGGCGCCGGTGCGCTGATGGCCAAAAGCGTACAGACGCTGGAAGTGATCGCATGGCCGGACTTGGGCTGTGAGGCGGTGCGCCGCCTGACCGTGCAGGATATGCCCCTGACCGTTGTGCTGGACGCCCACGGCGGCGATCTGTACGAGGCGGGCCCTGCGGCCTATCTGGCTGCGCTCTAAATTGCACCCTTTGCACAAAACAGGCGCGGTACAAAACCGGCAAAACAGCAGTTCTGTGCAGAAAAATATGGTTAGTTTAACAAAACTTGCTGCGAATTACTTGCATCAACCGCAAAAGTGTGATATCCTTTAACATACGACAGAGGGTACACATCCCCTGTCGGAAAAATCCCCCAGAGGGAATGAGGCAGGAGGCCGGACAAACCATGCAGATCCACCAGTCCGCAGAAGATTATCTTGAAACGATCCTGATGCTGAGCCAGCGTATGGGCAAAGTGCGCTCCATTGACGTTGTCAATGAGCTGGGCTTTACCAAAGCCAGCGTGAGCATCGCCATGAAAAAGCTGCGGGAGAACGGCTATATCGCGGTGGACGGCGAAGGCAACCTGACCCTGCTGGAGCCCGGGCTGGAGATCGCTCAGCGCATTTACAGCCGCCACCAGCTGCTGACCCACTTCTTTGTGCAGCTGGGCGTGGACGAGCAGACCGCCGCCGAGGACGCCTGCAAGGCAGAGCACATCCTCAGCGAGCAGACGCTGGAAAAGATCCGCGAAAGCGCCCTGCGCAACGACGCCGCCCATCCGCAGGCAAAGTGATATGATTCCAAGAGACACCGGAATGCCGAAAGACGTTCCGGTGTCTTTTTTTGTATGAAATTTTCGGTTTGTGTTGCATATCTGTTACGGATTTGGTACAATAAATCTGTGCGGAAAAGGAACGTTGGAAGAGCGAAAAAGGGCCGGGACGGCGCAAAGCCGCCCTAGGGTAAAGGAGAGCGTTGCGGCATGGATGCGATTGCCCATACTCAGGTCAGTGTGGTCTGTCTGGTCACGCTGGCGGTCTTGCTGCGGGCGCAGCAGAAAATGCGGGATAAAAGTCTGCCCGGGCGGCTGTTCACGGCGCTGCTGTGGTCTGCCGGGGCGCTGACGATCGTAGATCATGGCAGTGCGCTGGCGCAGCTGGGCGCGTGGCAGGATCTGGGCATCCCCCTGACCTACCGGCTGAACGCCGGGGGCAGTATTCTGTTTTATCTGCTGGCGGCGTGCTGCTGCTTGCTGGTGTTTTTGTATGTGGAGGCAGAGCTGGGGCGTACATGGATGGAGGACGGCCGCAGGCTGGCGCTCAGCGCCGCACCGGTGGCGTTGCTTTTGCTGGCGCTGCTGACAGCGCGGGACGAAAACGGCTTCTGCTATCTGGATGCAGAGGGGCTGCGGGGCAGCACCCTGTTCTGGGGGGCGAAGCTGGTGGGGCTTGCCTATCTGGCGGCGGCCTTTCTCCGCTGCAGCTGGACGCTGAGCAACTGGAAGCAGGAAACACCCAAAGAGGAACTGAAGACCCTGCTGCTGCTCGCGCTTGCGCCGGCGGCAGGCTTTTTGCTGCAAGGCTGGCTGCCCGGGCGCGGGCTGCTGTGCTGCGGCATTACGCTGGGGCTGGTGTGCGTGTATGTGCTGGTGCTGCAGACCAAGTTCACGGTGGACACCCTGACCGGCGTCAGCAACCGCATCGTGGCGCTGCGGTATCTGGAAAGCGAGCTGCCCTACTACCGCCGCCACCCCAACCGCTCGCTGCATTTCCTCATGATGGACATGGACCACTTCAAGCACATCAACGATGAGTACGGCCACCTGGAGGGCGATGCCGCACTGGTACTGCTGGCAGGCATTTTGAAAAAGGTGTGTGCCAACTACAACGGCGTGCTGGCGCGTTACGGCGGCGATGAATTCTGCATCGCCTGCGGCTGCAACAGCGTGGAGGTGCGCACCCTGATCGTCTCCATCCAGCGGGAACTGGATGCCGCCAACGCCGCCTCCGGCAAGCCCTACCAGATCGAGATCAGCATCGGCTGCGCCCGCCTTGAGCCGGACATTGCCACCGTGCACGACCTGATCGATAAAGCCGATCAGGAAATGTACCACCTCAAGACCCGCAAGCGCGGAGTTTCCTAAAACAAAGAAGGCACCTGCAACCCTTCCTGTCTGTGCGTTGGCACCCGAAGGCGTTTGCGGGTGCTTTTTCTTTGACCTGTTGAGAGCCAAGAAGCAACCCCGCAGTGCGGATGTTTCCGCAGGAAACAGGCACTGCAAATGCCGTTTGCCTTTACGGCCTTTCCCGTGAAAAATGCAATACCGGAGCGTCCGCAGACGCTCCGGTATTGCTCTATATAAAAATAATTTTTCCGCTGAAGATGGCCAAAGCAAAGCGGAGGCCATTCAAAATCGTCCCGCCCGCGCGTTCTAAACGTTTTTTACCCTTCTGCCCTTGCATCCCGGGGTGGAACGCGGTATTCTTATAGAATAGACCGGAACCGCGACAGCACAGGGGAGGGAGACCACATGGACGCACAGGAGATCCGCGCATTGCTGGGCAAAAGCATCTTTGAGCGGGCACAGAAGTACCGCAAGCGCATCCTGCAAAGCAGCTGCACCACCAACGAGGACGGGGTGCGGCACCTGACAGCGCTGGTGCAGGGCAGCGGGCCGGACTGCTATTATACGCAGGTCTGGCTGCGGGAAAACGGCAGCTTTGTCAGCGCCTCCTGCGACTGCCCCTATAATCAAAACGGCGACGGCACCTACTGTAAGCACATTGGCGCGCTGCTGCTGCAGGATGCGGAAAAGAACCCGCCTGCCCCGGAAAAAAAGCCGGAGAGCATCCCCGGGGTGCAGCGGGGCGTTGCCGGGCTGAACCCGGAGCCCCGCAAGGACAGTTACAGCGCCGGGCTGGATATGCTGTTCGGCCGCAAGTGGCGGGGCGAGGAGCCGGAAACCGACTATGAGGCCCAGCTGCTGCTGAAGCGTTATCAGCGGGAGGATGCGCAGCCCCAGCCCCAGAACGCCGCCCAGCGCACCGGCTTTGCTCTGCTGGAACCGGAGCTTACGCCGCACAATGGCCGTATCTGGCTGCGGCTGCGGGTCTCGGACGGCATCGGCGGGCGGCAGTATCTGATAAAAAGTATCCCGCAGTTTCTGGATGCGATCGAGCGGGGCGAAAGCGTCAGCTACGGGAAATCGCTGGCCTTTGTGCACCGGTGGGACGCCTTTGCCCCGGATGCGCAGCAGCTGCTGCGGCTGCTGCGCCGTCAGGTAAGCGCCCGGCAGGCGTTTGAAGCCGAGGGCACGGTGCGCTCTGGCTGGGAGAAAGGCCCGGCGGGCGGTCTGCCGCTGACCGGCGAGGGGCTGGATGACCTTGTGGAGCTTTACGCCGCCGAGGGCGTTGTGGGCGGCTATACCCTTAAAGAGGGTCTGCCGGTCATCAGCCTGAAGGTGGAGCGCCGCAAGGGCGGCGTGCAGCTGAGCTGTACCCCGGCGCTCAGCGGGGTGCAGGGGCTGGACTATGCCTATCTGCTGGGCGAAAGTACCCTCTGGCGGATGCAGCGGGAGGAATGCCGCCGGGTTCTGCCGGTACTGGACACCTTTGGCGGGCGCAGCTTGTTCTTTACCAGCGCGGACGCCGCCGCTTTTTGCAGCTATGTGCTGCCGGAACTGGGCAACCGGGTCAACATCGTGGACCCCGACCGGCTGCTGCTGAACCAGATCCCGCTGGAGCCGGTGGTGCAGTTTTATCTGGACGCCGACCGGGGGCTTACCGTCACGGCCTACCCGGTCTTTCTGTATGGAGAGGACAGGGTGGCCCCCGGCGAGCCGGTGCCGCCCGACCTTTTGCGAGATGCCCGCACCGAGAACCGGGCAAAGCGCCTGCTGGAGACCTATCTGGAACCCGAGAGCGGCAAGCCGGGGCATTACAGCCTTTCCGGGGAGGAGGCGCTTTTCCAGCTGCTGGAAGAGGGCATTCCCGCCCTGCTGGCCATGGGCGAGGTGTACCAGACCGATGCCTTCCGCAACTTACAAGCCGCCCCGCCTAAAATTTCGGTAGGGGTATCGGTGCACGGCAGTGTGCTGGATCTGGAAGTGGACACCGGCGCGTTCCCGGTGGAGGAACTGCGGGAGCTTTTGCAGTCCCTGCACCAGAAAAAACGCTACCACCGCCTGCGGGACGGCAGTCTGCTGCGGCTGGATGACAGTCTGGAAGGGCTGGACGAGCTGAACGACACGCTGGAACTTTCCGGTGCAAAGCTGAAGGACGGCCACGCCGCCCTGCCGCTCTACCGTGCCCCCACGCTGGACTGGGCGCTTTCGGGGCAGAACGGCTTGCGGTTCGACCGGGACGATGCCTTCCGGCGCATCAGCCGCAGCTTCCACGCCGTGCGGGACAGCGAATATACCCCGCCGCTCTCGCTGCAAAAGACCCTGCGCAAATACCAGCGGGACGGCTACCGCTGGCTGCGCACGCTGGACGGCTACGGCATGGGCGGCATTCTGGCCGACGATATGGGTCTGGGTAAGACTGTGCAGGTGCTCAGCTACCTGCTGGCCATGAAGGAGGGCGGGCAGCAGCTGCCCAGCCTCATCGTCTGCCCGGCGTCGCTGGTGCTGAACTGGCAGGAGGAATGCCAGAAGTTCACCCCGCAGCTGCAAAGCGTTGCCATGGACGGCGATGCCGCCCACCGTGCTGCACTGGTCGATGGGTGGGCGCAGGCGGACATCGTCATTACCAGCTACGACCTGCTGCGCCGGGACGAAAAACTGTATGCCGGGCAAAGCTTTTACGCCTGCATTCTGGACGAAGCGCAGGCCATCAAAAACCACACCACCCAGAAATACAAGGCGGTGTGCCGGGTGAACAGCCGGGTGCGCTTTGCCCTGACCGGCACCCCGGTGGAGAACCGCTTGGGCGAATTGTGGAGCATCTTCTCCTTTTTGATGCCGGGGTATCTGCCCCCCTACAAGACCTTCTGCGCCCGGTTTGAAAAGCCCATCGTGCAGGACGAGGATGCCAACGCCGTGCGGCGGCTGAACCAATTCACCGGCCCCTTCATCCTGCGGCGCATGAAGTCCGAGGTGCTGCGGGAGCTGCCGCCCAAGACCGAGAACGTGCGCCGCGTTGAGCTGGAGACCGAGCAGCGCAAGCTGTATCTGGCAGCGGTGGTGGACGCCCGCGAAAAGCTGCGGGCGGCAAAGCCGGAGGACAAGATGACCGTGTTTGCCGTGCTGATGCGGCTGCGGGAGATCTGCTGCGACCCGCGTCTTGTGGCAGACAACTGGACCGGCAGCAGCGCCAAGCTGGAAGCCTGTCTGGAACTTGTCACCGAGGCAGTGGCGGGCGGGCACCGCATTCTGCTGTTCAGCCAGTTCACCTCCATGCTGGAACTGCTGGCAAAGCGGCTGGACGAGGCCGGGGTGAGCCACTTCACCCTGCAAGGCTCTACCCCGAAGCCGGTGCGTGCCGAGCAGGTGCGCCGGTTCAATCAGGGCGAGGCGGACGTCTTTCTGATTTCGCTGCGGGCGGGCGGTACGGGTCTGAACCTGACCGCCGCTGATATCGTCATCCACTACGACCCGTGGTGGAACCTTGCCGCGCAAAATCAGGCCACCGACCGCGCCTACCGCATCGGTCAGCGCAACCCGGTACAGGTGTACCGGCTGATCGCGCAGGACACTATTGAGGAAAAGATCGTGGAGCTGCAGCAGGCCAAGCAGTCACTGGCCGACACCGTTACCGGCGGGGCAGACGGCGCGATTTTGTCTATGAACCCCGAACAGCTGCTGCAGCTGCTGGGAGAAGAAGCATAAAGGAGTGTATCCATCATGAAGGTTTGGGATCTGCATTGCGATACCCTGTACGAACTGCGCCGCGCCGAAAAGGCGGGCGCACCCAAAAGCTTTTTGCACAACGATCTGCATATCGACCTTGAAAAATTGCAGCAGGGGGATTATCTGCTGCAATGCTTTGCGGCCTATGTGGATCTGGCCGACCCCGCCCCCGGGGCCGACCCGCTGGTGAGCGTGCTGGAGGAGATCGACATCTTCAAGCGGCTCATGGCGGCTTACTCGGAAAAGATCGCCCCGGTGTACACCGCTGCCGACCTTGAGCGCAACCGCGCCGAGGGCAAGTTCAGCGCCATGCTGACGGTGGAAGAGGGCGGCTGCTGCAAGGGCAGTCTGGGCGTGCTGCGGCGGCTGCAGGAACTGGGCGTGCGCATGATGACCCTGACATGGAACTACCCCAACGAGCTGGCAGCCCCCAACGCAAACCCCGGCGGGCCGCTGGTGGCCAACACCGAGACCGGCCTGACCGAGCGGGGCTTTGCCTTTTTGGAAGAGATGGAAAAGCTGCACATCACCGCAGACGTGAGCCACCTTTCCGATAAGGGCTTCTGGGACATCGCAAACCACAGCACCCGTCCCTTTGCGGCAAGCCATTCTAACTGCCGTGCCCTGTCGCCCCACAACCGCAACCTGACCGATGAGATGATCCGCGCACTGGCAGAAAAGGGCGGCATTGCAGGGCTGAACTACTGCGCTTCCTTTGTGGACGCAGACTCGGCACACCCCAAGCTTTGCCGCAGCACGGTGGAACGGCTGGCAAAGCACGCCGCACACTTCAAGCAGGTGGGCGGTATTGAGGTCATCAGCCTTGGCAGCGATTTTGACGGCATCGGCGGTCAGCACGAGCTGGAAACGGCGGCAGATATGCCGCTGCTGGCCGAGGCACTGCGCCGCGAGGGCTTTACTGAGGACGAGGTAGAGGCCATCTACTGGCGCAATGCATACCGCTTCTTTAAAAACAATCTGTAATAAAACGTCTTAAAATTGCAAAATGTGCCCGGGATACCCCTGCGCTGCGCGGGTATCCCGGGCTGTGTATTGCCCTGTGAGGGGAGGTTTTATATGGTCTAAGGCGCGCGTCCCCTGAAAAAGAACAAACGACTTGGAAAGATAAGAGGAATTATAACAATGGGTATCACGATTTCGCCGTGGATGATGGCGTTTCTCATGCTGATGACCGGCTTTGCAGGCTTTGTGGATTCGGCAGCCGGCGGCGGTGGGCTGATCAGTCTGCCTGCCTATCTGTTCGCCGGGCTGCCGCCCCACTACACCTATGCCACCAACAAGTTCAGCGCCGCCTGCGGCACCACCTTTGCCACGGCAAACTTTTTCAAAAGCGGTGCCATGAACGTGAAGGTGGGCGTTCTTGCAGCCATCGGCAGCTTTGCGGGCAGTGCGCTGGGCGCGCACATCGTGCTGCTGCTCAGCGATGAGATGCTGCGCACCATGATGTTCATCATCCTGCCGGTGGCGGCGGTCATCATTCTGTGGCAGCGCAACCTGCCGGACGAGAACCGGGACGATGGTACGCTGGATCTGAAAAAGATTTTGCTGGCGCTGGCCATCGGCCTTGGCATCGGCCTGTACGACGGCGTCATGGGCCCGGGCACCGGCACCTTTGCCATCATTGCCTTTACCACCCTGATGGGCTTTGATCTGCGCACCGCCAACGGCAACGGCAAGGTACTCAATCTGGCCAGCAACTACGCCAGCCTGTTCACCTATCTGATGAACGGTCTGGTAGTGTTCCACATCGGCATCCCCTGCGCCATCAGCAACATTCTGGGCAACCTGCTTGGCTCCCATTTTGCCCTGAAAAAGGGTGCCCGCTTCATCCGCCCCATGATGCTGGTGGTGCTGGTGCTGCTGCTGGGCAAGCTGATCTCGGACGCGGTGCTGTAAGGGCAAGGCGGGACGATTTGGAATGGTCTCCGCTTTGCTCTGGCCATAATCAGCGGAAAGAATATTTTATTTGTAGTTCCGAAACGCCTGCGGGCGTTTCGGAACTACTTTTTCACGGGTAAAAATAAAGTCGGGCAGCCCGCGGGCTGTCCGACTTGTTTTTGCGAATAGGTTTTATTCCAGCGTCAGCTCTTTATCAAAGAACGCGATGCCGAAGGCGCCGGGGCCGGTGTGGGTGCCAATGACGCAGCCGATCTGGCGCACCAGCGGTGCGTCCAGATGCAGGTTGTCCTGCAGGTAGGTCAGCAGCGGCTGCAGCTCCCGGTGGTTGACGGTGTAGCCCAGCAGCGGGGTGTAGCCCGGGTGGATGCCGCCCATCTCGTCGATCTTCTTGAACAGCGCCACATACACGCCGGGCAGACCGCGTGCCTTACCGGCCAGCGCCACCTTGCCCTCCATGACGGCGAGGATGGGCTTGATGCCCAGCATACCGCCCGCCACAGCTGCGGCGGCGGACAGTCTGCCGCCCTTGCGCAGATACTTCAGATCGTCCACGGCAGCTACCAGATGCAGGTGCTGCTTGGCCTTTTCCAGATCGGCGGCGATCTGGGTGATCGTCTTGCCGGCGTCCCGCAGCTGCACAGCCAGCCGCACCAGCAAGGACTGCCCCAGACAGACGTTCTCGGTGTTCACGAACACCACATTATCCACGTTGGCAAGGTCGGCAGCAAGTCTGGCGCACTGACCGGTGCCGGACAGCGCATCGGACAAAAAGATGCCCAGCACCTCGTCTCCGGCGGCAGCGGCGTCCAGATACAGCCGCTCGAACTGCTCCGGGCTGGGCTGGCTGGTGGTGGGCAGCTTGCGGCAGGCTGCCAGATGGGTATAGTATTCGCTGGGGGTCATGTCGATGCCGTCCCGCAGGACGGTGCCGTCCTCCAGCGTCACGTTCAGGGGGATCACGGTCACGCCCAGCTGCTGCGCCTCGGCGGGCAGGATGTCGCACGCGGAATCGGTGAGGATACGGATCATAATAATACCTCCGGTCTACCGGTAAAATACAGTATACGCAACGTTTTTGCTAAAAAGGTTGGAAATTATTATACCACCATTTAGGGCGATGTGTCAATGATTTGCATAAATTTGCCACGACAGAACGCCCAAACCTTGCGCACCCGGCGGCAGATATGGTACTATAACCGGGAACGAATCACAGCAGGAGGAGACCGACCATGCACAAGCTGAATCCCCGCACCGCCGCGCTGCTTTCGGCCTTTGGCTGGGCGGTAGGGTATCTGCTGGCGGGCAAGGCGCTGGCGGTGCTGCTGCCCGTGCCGCCCGGCGGCGCGGCGCGGTTTTTCCGGGTCTGCCTGCTGGCTCCGCTGGCGGAGGAAGGGGTGTTCCGGGGCGCGGTGCAGCGCCGGGCGCAGCCGCTGGGCAGGGGACAGGCCATTCTTTTGCAGGCGGTGCTGTTTGCCTTGCAGCACGGCAGCGTCGCTGCCATGGTCTATGCGCTGGTGTGCGGGCTGGGTCTGGGGTGGCTGGCAGACCGCACCGGACATCTCTGGCCGGGGATGCTGCTGCACAGTGCAAACAATCTGCTGGTACTGGCGATGGGATGAGAGGATGGGATACATGACCGATTTTGAACTGATGGGTCTTGCGCTGGAAGAAGCCGCCAAAGCCGCCGCCTTGGGCGAGGTGCCGGTGGGTGCGGTGGTGGCGCGGCACGGCGAGGTGGTGGCTACGGCGCACAACACCCGGGAGACCGAGAAAAACGCCTTGCACCACGCGGAGCTGCTGGCCATTGACGCTGCCTGCAAGGCGCTGGGCGGCTGGCGGCTGTGGGAGTGCGAACTGTTCGTCACCTTAGAGCCCTGCCCCATGTGCGCGGGCGGCATCATCAACAGCCGTCTGCGCCGGGTGGTGTACGGTGCTGCCGACACCAAGGCCGGGTGCTGCGGCTCGGTGACCGACCTGTTCGCGCTGCCCTTCAACCACCATCCGGTGGTGGAAAAGGGGCTGCGGGAGACCGAAGCGCAGCAGCTTTTGCAGGCGTTTTTTGTTTCCCTGCGGGAAAAGCGGGCGGGCAGACCCCGCTGGAAGCCCCCGGTGCCCGAAAACAGGGGAAAATAAGGAAAAATAGTGGGAACTGCGTAAAAAATTGCAGTTCCCACTTTCTTTTTGGGCTGGATTGTGGTATATTATTCAATGGAATCTTGTCGAAACCCATCGCAACTGCAGGCAGGCACGCCAAAGCACCGGACCTTTGCCGGACACATAAACGGAACGCTGCACTGTCTGGGGATGGGCACAGGGTTTTTCCGGCTGGGGCACTGCGCCCGGCCGAGAATACCGAACAGGAGGGATATACTCTTGTACGAGGACGAGTTTGAACTGACCTTTCAAGTGCCGGAGGAAGAGAGCGCACCGGAGCCCCTTGCCGCACCGGCTGCAAAGCCGGCTGCGCCGGTGGAACCGGTGGTGGATGAACCTACCCGCATCATGACGCTGGGAAAAACGGCAGCGCCTGCGGTGGACGAACCCACCCGGGTGATCACGCTGGAAAAGCCCGCAGAGCCGCCTGCGGTGGAGCTGCCCGAAGCGCCTGCGCCGCAGCCTGTAAAAGAGCGGCCTGCCCCTGCCGCACCCGCTGCGGCGCGCCGGGTGCTGATCTCCGGCGGCGACCGGGGCATCGGTGCTGCCGCTGCCCGCGCCTTTGCGGCAGCAGGGTATCAGGTGGCGGTGCTCTACCACCAGAACGCAGCTGCTGCCGCTGCGCTGGAACAGCAGCTGCCCGGGTGCATCGCCATCCAGTGCGATGTAGCCAGCCGCGCCAGCTGTGAGCTGGCGTTCCACGCAGTGGAGCAGGCCATGGGCAGGGTGGATGTGTTGGTGTGCAACGCCGGCATCGCGCAGCAGAAGCTGTTTACCGACATCACCCCGGAGGAGTGGCAGCGGATGCTGGACGTGAACCTGAGCGGCGCGTTCCACCTGTGCCAGCTGGCATTGCCCGGCATGATCCGCCGCAAGCAGGGCCGCATTCTGACCGTGAGCAGTATGTGGGGCCAGACCGGCGGCAGCTGCGAGGTGCACTATTCCGCCGCGAAGGCCGGGCTCATCGGCCTGACCAAGGCACTGGCGAAGGAAGAGGGCCCCAGCGGCATTACGGTGAACTGCGTAGCGCCCGGGGTCATCGAGACTGACATGATGGCGGCTTTTACCGCCGAGGACAAGGCGGCGCTGGCCGAGGAGACCCCTGTGGGTCGGCTTGGCACCCCGGAAGAAGTTGCAAAGCTGCTGGTCTTTTTGGCCGGCGAGGATGCCGGATACATCACCGGACAGGTGTTCGGGGTGAACGGCGGCCTTGTGATCTGATGCACAGGGCAATATTACAGGAAATTCCCCGGAGTGGGAAGGAGAGAAAAAATGGGCATGACTTTGAAGGAACTGTTGACTAAGGGCGAGGGCACCCTCTCTGCACAGGAGGCCAAGGCGCTGGCGGCACAATGCCGCATGGATGTAGACACCCTCTACACCCTGCTGGAGGAGCGCGGCATTAAGGTCCTGGAGGAAGAGAACGAGCCGAGTCTGGACGTGGACAGCATCATTGCTGAGGTGGAGAACGCCGAGAACAACAACGATGACATGGGCCTTGCCGATGAAAACGAAGAGGATGCCGAGGAGAACCCGGCAGACCTGAAGGCTGCCATGGACGAGCTGCTGGACGACCCGGTGAAGAACTACCTCAAGCAGATCGGTCAGATCCCGCTGCTGAGCGCCGAGCAGGAGGTGGAGCTGAGCCGCCGCATCCATGCCGGTGCCGAGGCTGCGCACATTCTGCAGGCAGACCGCCAGAAGTACGGCGCACCGGAGTACATCAAGAAGAACAGCGCCCGCTTCTCCTTTGAGGAGGACGAGAACAGCCGCAGCTACACCGAGGATCTGGACGAGGACGGCGAAAAGTCTGCCGAGGATGCCGAGGAAAAGGCAGACGAGGAAAAGGCCATGGAGGCCGTGGAGAACGGCCCCCTGAGCGAGGAACGCCGTCAGGAGCTGCTCAAGACCCGCCGCGACGGCCTGAACGCCCGCCGCAGCCTGAGCGAGGCAAACCTGCGTCTGGTGGTGTCCATCGCCAAGAAGCATGTCGGCCATAATCTGGCCTTCCTTGATCTCATTCAGGAGGGCAACATCGGCCTCATCAAGGCCGCCGAGAAGTTCGACTGCGACCGCGGCTTCCGCTTCTCTACCTACGCTACCTGGTGGATCCGTCAGGCCATCACCCGCGCTATCGCGGATCAGGCCCGCACCATCCGCATCCCGGTGCACATGGTGGAGACCATCAACCGGATGCGTCAGGCCACCAACCAGCTGGTGTACCAGAACGGTCACGAGCCCACCCCGGAAGAACTGGCAAAGGCCATGGACATGAGCGTGGAGCGCGTGCGCGAGATCCAGCGCATGGCACAGGAGCCCGCCAGCTTGGAAAGCCCCGTGGGCGAGGAAGAGGATTCCTCTCTGGGCGATTTCGTTGCTGACGAAAACGCCGAAGCACCCGGCAAGGCAGCCGACCGCGCCATGGTGGCACAGCAGATCA
>OHYA01000703.1_pt1 | contig 13322 bp, 14 predicted proteins | sample 1580051 | NCBI WGS metagenome assembly OHYA01 (sample SAMEA3882554, study PRJEB24775) | human gut metagenome | biome: human-associated habitat; feature: intestine environment; material: feces | place: Netherlands | collected 2009/2010 | reverse complement strand
ACCGTTTTGTCCGGGACGAAGAGCGGAAAAATTATGGAAAGCTTGTGTGCCTGGAATGCGGACATACGATTCCGCTGCAGTGCGGCTGTATTGATCATTTCGTTGGGCATGTGCTGGATGAGCATGGGTTTGAAATCGATCAGAGCCGGACGGTATTTTATGGATATTGTGATGGATGCCGGAGGAAGAGAAGATAATGAGTTCTAACAAAAATAAGATCGGGGCGGCAGCAGTTCTGGCAGCAACGATCCTTATCGTTGGCAGTGTGGTTGGATATGGACTGCACAGAGCCGGAACTGTGGGGAAGCCTTTTTCGGATGACGGGCAGATTAAGGTTATGGCGAGTTTTTATCCCATGTACGACTTCGCGCAGAAAGTTGGCGGAGATAAGGTTGAGGTGAAAGACATGGTTCCGGCGGGAACGGAGCCTCATGACTGGGAGCCGGCGGCAACGGATATCCGGAATCTTGAGGATGCAGATGTGTTTGTCTATAATGGTGCGGATCTGGAGCACTGGGCGGAGGATGTACTGGATACTCTGGAGAATCAGGATCTGGTTGTGTCTGAGGCATCGGATGGTGTGGAGCTTCTGGATGGAGGACATGATCATGCTCATGGTGATGAAGGAAAAGATCCTCATGTCTGGCTTGATCCTATGCGTGCAAAGCAGGAAATGAAGAATATCAGGGATGCTTTGGTAAAGGCTGATCCTGGGAACGGTGATTATTATGAAGCAAATTATGAGAAATATGCCGGTGAATTTGATGAGCTGGATCAGGAGTTCAGAGATGGTCTGAAAGGTACGAAGAGCCGGGATATCATAGTGGCGCATGAGGCTTTTGGATATCTGTGCAATGCCTATGATCTGAAGCAGCTGGCTATTGAAGGGCTGACACCGGATTCAGAGCCTGATCCTGCCAAGATGCAGGAAGTGATCGAGTATGCGAAAAAATACGACATCCATACCATATTTTTTGAGGAGCTGGCAAGTCCCAAGGTGGCGAAGACAGTGGCGAAGGAAGTGGATGCGGTGACTGCTGTGTTGAATCCGATCGAGGGATTAAGTGAGGAGGATATTCAGGACGGAGAGGATTATTTTTCTGTGATGAGAAAGAATCTGGCAGCATTGAAGATGGCGTTAAACTAAGGGATTGATGGTCATGGCTGAACAGCTGTGCTGCATGGCATGAAATAGAAAGCAGGTGAGATGATGGGAATTTCAATAGAGAATCTTTCGTTTCATTATACTGGGACGCCTGTGCTGGATCAGGTGAATCTGGAGGTGAAGGATGGCGATTATGCCATCCTTACCGGTGAAAACGGAAGTGGAAAAAGTACATTTCTGAAGCTTCTTCTTGGTGAGCTGAAAGCTCAGGAGGGAAGTATTAAAGTAAATGGAAAAGATATCTCCGCAACATTCGGAAAGGGAGATCTGGGATATGTTCCACAGAACAGTATCAGCAGAAACCAGAATTTTCCGGCGACTGTGGAAGAGATCATGATGACAGGTGTGTATTCCTCTTCCTGGAAGGCACGTTTCCGGGCAAAAAAAGAGATCCCGCGTTTGAAAGCCGCACTTGCGGAAATGGAAATGGAAGAGTTCTGGAAAAGAAGGATCGGAGATCTTTCCGGAGGACAGCAGCAGAGGGTTATGCTGGCACGTGCACTGGCAGGAAAACCGAAGATCCTGATCCTGGATGAGCCTACCACAGGAATGGATATGGTTTCTGTGAAAACACTTGCAGAAGTTCTGAGGAAGCGGAATGAGGAACAGGGGCTGACGATTCTTATGGTTACTCATGGAAATTCCGGTGAGTTTAAAGGAGCAAACCGGTTCTTTAAAGCGGAAGAGGGGAGGATCGACGAAGTATGAGTATTTTACAGTATGGATTTATGCAGAGGGCTTTTCTGGTGGGAATCCTTCTGGCTGTGATTACGCCCTGCATCGGGATCACCATTGTTCTGAAACGGATGTCCATGATCGGAGATGCGCTTTCCCATTCTTCACTGGCCGGTGTTGTGCTGGGACTGATACTTGGAGTGAATCCGGTAGCCGGTGCAGTAGTGATGTGCATCGTAGCTGCTCTTGGAATTGAGGCTATCCGCAAAAAAATCCCGCGTTATTCGGAGGTGGCGATCTCCATCGTCATGTCTGCCGGGATCGGACTGGCCGGTGTGCTGTCCGGCTTTGTGGAAAACGGTGCCAGTCTGAACAGCTTTTTGTTCGGAAGTATTGTGTCCATCAGTGAAGGAGAGCTGGCGCTGGTAGTTGTGATCAGTGTGCTGGTACTGGCAGCAGTGCTGTTTTTTTACAGGGAACTGTTTTATATCGGATTTGATGAAAATGCAGCAAGGATCAGTGGTGTACCTGTCAAGACGATCAATTTTATCTTTACTTTATTGACCGCATTGACGGTATCGATCGCATCAAGAACGGTTGGAACACTGATCGTCTCATCCATGCTTGTGATCCCGATCGCATGCGGAATGCAGGTAGGACGAAGCTACAAAGCAGTCATGATCATCGGTGTGATCACAGCATTGGTCACAACAGTGATCGGATTAACACTGTCTTATTATGTAGGTCTTAAGCCAGGAGGAACGATTGTACTGCTCGAGGTGGTATGTTTCTTGATCCTTGCACTGATAAGCAGGTATACGAAGTAAATTTTTTGACATTTATCAGAAAATTTTATATAATAAAAAGAAGGCATGCATAACAGAATAAAACTGCATGCCTTCTTTTTTGGAAAAAACAATGAAAGGAAAGGCAAGTCAATGATTGTTCAGCTAATAGAAAATATATATCAGTTTTTATGGGGAGAATGGATTCATGTTCCGTTACCAGGAGGTGGAAGCCTGGGACTTTCGCTGCTCATTATATTGCTGCTTCCAGCAGGTATCGTTTTTACGATCAAAACAAGATTTTTACCAATCCGTCTATTCCCGGATATGGTCAAAGCACTAACAGCAAACAATAAGAATGGAAAAGATGAAAAAAGCAGTCTTTCTTCTTTACAGACCTTGATCGTATCAACAGCAACACGTGTCGGAATGGGGAATCTGACAGGAGTTGTCGCAGCAATATCCGCAGGTGGAGCAGGGGCCGTATTCTGGATGTGGATCACAGCATTGCTTGGATCATCGACAGCCTTTATCGAAGCAACTCTTGCACAGTTACATAAAGAAAAAGACCCCCTGTATGGTGGATATCGAGGAGGACCAGCCTATTATATTCACCACTTTATGGAAGAGAGACAAGGAAAGAAGAAAAAACACACACTGATCGCTGTCTTATTTGCGATTTCAGGATTGATCTGCTGGTGTGGGATCAGTCAGGTGGTAAGTAATTCCGTGGCAGAATCATTCCACAATGCCTTCCATATTCCAACACTTTATACAACGATCGTGCTTGTTATTGTGGCAGCAGTGATCGTACTAAGGAAGAATGCAACTGTCAAAGTATTAGATATCGTTGTACCAATCATGGCAGTCATTTACTTCGGGATTACGATTTTTGTGATCCTCACGAATCTGCCAAGCATTCCAGGGGTTTTTGCAAGAATCTTCAAAGAAGCCTTTGGAATCCGTCAGGTAGCAGCCGGAGGATTTGGAGCAGTTCTTATGAACGGAGTGAAACGAGGATTATTCTCCAACGAAGCAGGATCAGGATCCGCACCATGTGCAGCCGCAGCAGCAGACTGTGAACGCCCAGCACAGATGGGACTGGTACAGGCATTAGGAGTCTTCATCGACACGATCGTGATCTGCAGCTGTACGGCAATGTTAATGTTATTAGCACCACAGAATCTGACCGATGGATTAACCGGTATGAACCTGTTACAGACAGCAATGAACTACCATTTAGGAGGATTCGGAGTTGTATTTATCGCAGTGATCCTCTGGATGTTCAGTTTCTCGACATTCCTTGGAATCTTATTCTATGCAAGATCCAACGTCGCCTACCTGTTCGGTGACAAATGGGGATGGCAGACAGCCTATAAAGTATTAGCACTTGTGATGTTATTTATCGGAGGAATCCAGACCTATACATTCGTATGGGATTTAGGAGATGTCGGAATTGGGTTAATGACGATCTTTAATATCTTCATCCTGTATGCAATGTCAGGACAGGCAATCAAAGAGTTAAAGAACTATGAAGAAACAAAGAAGAAATCGATCGAAGAAAGAGCATATGCATTGCAAGAAGATGAATAGGAAGTAAATAAGTGAAATAAAACCGAACAATTCACGTAAATATGATTTCAATTTACGTAAATTGTTCGGTTTTTTGTGTGCTAAATATTAAAAATAGCAAAGAAAAATGTCTGTTAGATCTATTATGAAACAAATAGGTATAACAGACATTTTAATTACATCATCAAATTATAAGAACAGCTTCTTACGTGTCCTAAAATAAGCTACCAGAACCATCGTTCCAGTCAATACCCAAGAAATCGGATAGATCGCCATCAAAAGTTTATAATCATGGAACCAGTTACAGACCGTTGCAAGCCAGATCAAACGTAATACACAAGATCCAAACACTGTCAGGATCGCAGGAGTCATGGAACGTCCAAATCCACGCAGACAGCCACCACTGATCTCATAAGAACTTGTCAGACACTCGAATGTCAGAACGATCAAAAAACGAAGCTGAGCATAATGATAGACAGATGGATCACTTGTAAATAATCCAATAAAGAACGTACGGAATACAACAAAGATCGTACTAAGGATTCCGCAAGAGATCACACTGCACAACATTCCAAGACGAAAAATCTTCTTACAACGCCCCTCATCCTTCGCACCATAATTCTGTCCGGTAAATGTAACCACCGTCTGAGCAAAGGCATTGACCAGATAATAAGCAAAATACTCATAATTTAATTCCACCGCAGAACCCGCGATCCCGCCAGCTCCAAAACTGTTGATCCCAGATTGGATACAGACATTGGCAAGAGAGAACACCATTCCCTGAAGTCCCGCAGGAACCCCAATCTTCAGGATTTTAGAAACAGCATCATGATCGATCGTCAAAGACTTAAAAGACAATCGGATCGGAAGTTCTTCATGCGTCAGAAAATAAAGGATCTGAACAGCACTTGTTGCATTCGCACCAACCGTCGCAAGTCCGGCACCCGCAACACCCATATGAAATACAACGACAAATAGAAGATTCAAGATCACATTCACAACACCAGACACGATCAAAGCATACATCGGACGACGTGTATCTCCGATACTGCGAAGAATGGAAGCACCGAAATCATATAACATAAAAAATGGCATTCCAAGAAAATAAATCCGCAGATATAACGTTGCAAGATGAATGATATCCTTCGGTGCACCCATCAGCAAAAGGATCGGATGAGCCACAAACTGTCCAAGAATCAGCAAAAACACACCACTAAGCAGTGCAAGAGACACAGCGGTATGTACCACACGAGGAATCCGCTTCGTATCATTCTGTCCGATATAATTGGCGATTACAACATTAGAACCAAGAGAAATCCCAGAAAACAATGTAACCATCAAAGCGATCACAGAACTATTACTACCAACCGCCGCCAAAGCCTCGCTGCTCGCAAACCGTCCGACAACGGCAGTACCGACCGAATTAAAAAGCTGCTGTAAGATACTACAGGCAGCAAGCGGCATAGCAAACATTAACATCTTATCGAATAAACTTCCATGAAGCATATCCATCTTCACGGACTGTTTCGAAGAATTCTTCATATACAATACCCTCTTTCAAAAAACTATACAGATTCTAATACTTTTTGGGAAGATTATCAAGATGATTCCAGGAAAAACAACGAAGAAAGATGTATCAAATTCGAAACATTTCTTGTATAAAAAAAGCAGAATGATATACTAGGATGAGATATCAAGAAAACATACAAAAGAAAGAAGGAAAACACCATGCAAATCAGTATTCTGCTGTTAAAACAGATCGTACAACTATTCCTGATGATCCTCATGGGTTACATTATGGTAAAGATCAAATTTTTAAAAGAAGAAGACAGCAAAGTGATCTCAAAGATCATTCTCTATCTGATCATACCAGCCGTGATCATTCAGGCATTTCAGGTAGACTATACCCCAAGCATTATGAAAGGACTGGCAGTTGCATGTATCGCATCTGTGATCCTGCAGTTTTTATTACTGTTTGTCACATGGATCATGGGAAAAATGTTTCATTTAAACACGGTGGAATACACATCTGCCTACTATTCCAACTCAGGCAACCTGATCGTACCATTAGTCACCTATATCTTAGGAAAAGAATGGGTCATCTACGGCTGTGTCTTCATGAGTGTTCAATTATTCTTCATCTGGACCCACTGCAAATGTAAGATCAGTGGAGAAACAGAAATCAGTTTAAAGAAGATCCTGTTAAATATAAATATGATCTCTGTATTCGCAGGAGTATTCTTATTCTTCACGAAGATCAGATTTCCAGAAATCATAGGAAATACCCTGTCATCCGTTGGAAGCATGATCGGACCATTAAGTATGATCGTCACAGGAATGCTGATCGCAGGCGTCGATCTAAAGAAAGTATTTACAAACAAAAGAATCTACCTGGTCACATTCATCCGATTAGTGATCGAACCGATCATAGCACTTGCAGTCATTATTCTGTTAGGAATGAAAAACTGGCACCCACAGGCAGAAAACATCATCCTGATCACATACATGGCAGCGATCACACCATGCGCCTCAACGATCACACAGATGTGTCAGGTGTACGGAAACGATTCGAAATATGCAAGCGCGATCAATGTAATGACGACATTGTTGGCGGTGGTTACTATGCCGGTGTTTGTTTATTTTTATATGAATTTGTGATGTAAAATAATTACAAGTAAAATATTGACAAAAATGATAATGATAGTATAATAAGAAATAATAAAAAAGAGAACTTACATACAAGCGGGTAAGTTCTCTTTTTGATTGTTAGGCTTTAAGCCTGTTCAGCACAGTGGAGTTTCTCAGAAGAGAAACGGAACTTTGATGAACAAATAAACCACCGGCTAGGCCGGTGAGTCAGCATTGCTTAAGCTTACAGTAAAAAACCTCCAGTGATATAATTATGTTGGTTCGCCAACCACATAAAATCAAAGGAGGTTATCCAAATGGATATAAACAGTTTAGCACATACGAAATGGAATTGTAAGTATCATATTGTTTTTGCACCAAAATATAGAAGAAAAGTAGCGTATGGGAAGATGAAACAGGATATTGCGTACACTTATGGTCTTCGAACGCCATGCAAATTTAAAATACAAATATGGGAATCGCCATTTCTGGTGCAGAGGATATTACGTAGATACTGTAGGGAAAATGCAAAGAAGATACAAGAATATATTCAAAATCAGTTACACTGGTCGATTGATTTATGCATACTCTCATTATAATATGTGTGCTGGATGTTTTTGTCTTTTATAGAAAATTTACAGTTCTATATATTGATAAGCGTGAATGTATATGATAGAATAAGTGTAGTTTTGCAGGAAGGAGTGGATACTATGAGTTATAAAGAAGATGTTCGTATGATTAAGGCTTTGGCAGATGAAAACAGACTTCGTATTTTGGAATGTTTGCATCGTGGAGAAAAATGTGCCTGCGTTATACTTGAAGAGTTATCCATTACCCAATCAACTCTTTCTCATCATATGAAATTGCTTTGCGACTGTGGACTTGTCGATTCTAGAAAAGATGGGCGATGGATGCACTACTCAATTTCAGAGGAAGGGAAAAACCGTTTTAAGGATATGTTTTCTCATTATCTTGAAACCACTGATTCAGATGGTGGATGCAGTTGCGATAAGTGCGAATAATATATACATTAGGCAATCAGGTAAGATTGCCTTTCTCTTAAATGAAAATATCGATATATGTAAAACTATAAAACTATTAGGGGGGTTAAATATGCAATTTTTGAGTACGATTTGGATATTCATACAAGATCAAATTTTAGGAATGAAATGGCTTAGTTCATTGATTGGAGAGTTCTTATACTCTATTGGTCTTGATACATCCGGGAAGATTGGAGGCAGTGTTCAGTTTTTTATCTATGATGTGATAAAAATTGTTTTCTTGCTTTGTATGCTGATTTTTATCATTAGTTATATTCAGAGTTTCTTTCCGCCAGAAAGAACTAAGCGGATACTTGGAACATTTCATGGAATTGGCGCAAACGTCTTAGCGGCATTACTAGGAACAGTTACTCCCTTTTGTTCTTGTTCTTCCATTCCTTTTTTTATTGGATTTACAAGTGCCGGATTATCATTAGGAGTTACATTCAGTTTTCTTATTTCATCTCCAATGGTAGACATTGGTTCGTTGGTATTATTGATGAGTATCTTTGGAACGAAAGTGGCAGTGGTTTATGTGTTGCTCGGTCTTGTGATTGCAGTTGCAGGCGGAACACTTATCGAAAAACTTCACCTTGAAAATCAGGTAGAAGAATTTATAAGAAATGCAAAGCAAATCGATATTCTACAGGAAGAACTAACGGTTAAAGACAGAATAAAATATGCGTGGGAGCAGGTTGTTGAAACATTTAAAAAAGTCTTCCCATATATTCTTGTTGGTGTTGGAATAGGAGCCTTTATTCACAACTGGATACCGGAAGATATTATAGTGAGATTTCTTGGTACTGGTAATCCATTTGGTGTCATTATTGCCACAATTGTGGGGGTTCCAATGTATGCAGATATCTTTGGATGTATTCCTATTGCAGAAGCACTGCTTGCTAAAGGTGCAAGATTGGGCGTTGTGTTGTCATTTATGATGGGAGTAACCACACTGTCTCTTCCATCCATGATTATGCTGAAAAAGGCAATCAAACCAAAACTCTTAGGTCTGTTCATTGGAATCTGTATCGTAGGAATTATTATTGTTGGTTATGCATTTAATGCATTTCAATATTTACTTATTTAACAGGAGGAGGAAAAGATCATGTCATTATTTGGATTAGGAAAGAAAAAAGAAGAAGTTAAGATAGAGCCAGCTTGTGCTTGCAATGGAGAAGTAGCTACTTATGAAGCATCATCATGTTGCTGTGGCGGTCAACAGATAGAAAACTGTTGTGGTGGAGATAATAAGGTTACAAGCATTAAGGTGCTTGGTGCTGGGTGTAAAAGCTGTCATGATCAGTATGAAAATGTTAAAAAGGCCATTGAAGAACTAGGGTTAGGAATTGAAGTAGAATATATCACAGATATGGAAAAGGTTATGGCTTACGGTGTTATGAGTATGCCTGCCATTGTTGTGAATGAAACAGTTGCTTCAATGGGGAAAGTATTAAAGAGCGCTGAAGTAATTAAGCTGTTTGGAAAGTTGGGATTTTAATGGCAAAGAAAAAGAGTGAAGGGATTAATTTTTTCCAAAAGTATCTTACAATCTGGGTATTTATATGTATGGTAGTCGGAGTAATCATTGGTAAGTGATTACCTGCCATACCTAACGCACTCGGTAATCTTGAAATATCTGGGATTTCTATTCCGATTGCAATACTTATCTGGATTATGATTTATCCAATGATGCTTAAAGTGGATTTTCAGAGTATTAAACAAGTGGGAAAGAATCCCAAAGGGCTTTTCATTACATGGATTACAAATTGGCTAATAAAACCATTTACCATGTATGGAATTGCAACATTGTTCTTGTTTACAGTATTTAAAGGATTTATTGCACCAGAACTTGCTACTCAGTATCTTGCAGGAGCAGTGCTTCTTGGAGCAGCACCATGTACAGCAATGGTATTTGTATGGAGTACTCTTACAAAAGGAAATCCTGCTTATACTGTGGTACAGGTAGCAACAAACGATTTAATCATACTGATTGCATTTGTGCCAATTGTAAAGTTTTTGCTTGGAGTATCAAATGTATCAGTACCCTACGGAACATTGTTTTTCAGTGTGATTCTGTTTGTGGTGATTCCACTTGTTGGGGGTGTATTAACAAGAATAGTTGTAGTTAAAAATAAAGGAATAGAGTATTTTGAAAACACTTTTGTTCATAAGTTTGATAACGCAACTACAGTTGGTTTGCTTCTTACTTTGGTTTTAATATTTGCATCACAAACAGAAGTTATCTTATCAAATCCTTTGCACATAGTGTTGATAGCAGTGCCTCTCACGGTTCAGACTGTTCTTATTTTCTTTATTGCTTATTCAGCGTCAAAGATATTTGGAATGTCACATGACATAGCAGCACCGGCAGGAATGATAGGGGCATCAAACTTCTTTGAGTTAGCTGTAGCCGTAGCTATTGCATTATTTGGTACAACGAGTCCGGCTGCACTTGCAACAACAGTAGGTGTATTAACAGAAGTTCCTGTTATGCTTGCGCTTGTAAAGGTGGCCAATATTACAAGAGGATGGTTCAAGAAATGATAGATGGAAGAAAAAAGGTAGCATTTATCTGTGTTCACAATTCCTGTAGAAGTCAGATTGCCGAGGCACTTGGAAAACATCTAGCATCTGATGTGTTTGAAAGCTATTCCGCCGGGACAGAAACAAAGCCACAAATCAATCAGGATGCTGTTCGTATAATGAAAAAACTCTATGGAATTGATATGGAAACAAATGGTCAATACAGCAAGTTAATTACAGATATCCCAGACGTAGACATCGCAATTTCAATGGGATGTAATGTTGGATGTCCTTTTATCGGCAGACCTTTTGATGATAACTGGGGACTAGATGAGCCTACAGGAAAAGATGATGTGGATTTTATTAAAGTGATCCGTGAAATTGAAGAAAGAATTATTAAATTGAAGAATAGTTTATAATCATTAGCACCTTGCAGCAATGCAGGGTGTTTTTGTCACTTTATAGGAAAGTTCGCCTTTGGCTTCTTTCCAAAAGAAAAATAGCCCACATAAAAGTGGGCAGAGCAAACAGATGATCATGGTTTTAGAAAATATAAAAACCTTCTTCACCAAAATCATCACCAAACACATCTTCATAAATAAGAACTACAGTCATTATTGTTGGAATTATAATGATAGGTATTGGCTGGTATAAAAAATCAAAGAATGATAAAAAGGTATTTCAATATATGAAAGAACAGGATTAAATGAACTATGAACGAAACTTGTGAGGTAGAAAATAATGTTATAGTTTTTCGTTGCAAAAAATTTGTGCTAAAATATATATCAGAAAGAAAAATGGAGGACAATAATATGATTTCATTTGCAAGTGACTATATCGCAGGGGCACACCCGGTAATTATGCAAAGATTACTAGAAACAAACATGGAAAACTTGAGTGGATATGGAACGGACCAATATTGTGCACAGGCAAAAGAAAAGATCAAACAGGCATTTCAATGTCCAGATGGAGAAGTCTTTTTCTTAGTCGGAGGCACACAGACAAATCAGGTGATCATCAGCACAATGCTTGCTCCTTACGAAGGCGTGATCGCAGCAAAAACAGGACATGTCAGTGTGCATGAAGCAGGTGCGATTGAATATAGTGGACATAAAGTAATCGAATTAGAAGAAAAGGACGGAAAATTAGCAGCAGAAGATATTAAGAAATGTATCGAAGATTTTTATTCAGACGATAATCACGAACATATGGTATATCCTGGAATGGTTTATATCTCATTTCCTACAGAATATGGAACATTGTATTCGAAACAGGAACTAACAGAGATCTCAAATGTCTGCAGGAACTATGAAATTCCATTATTCATTGATGGGGCGAGATTAGGTTACGGAATTGAAAGTAAAGAAAATAATCTGAGACCAGAAGAAATTGCAGAACTATGTGATGTATTTTATATTGGGGGAACCAAAGTAGGAGCATTATGTGGAGAAGCAGTCGTATTTCCACATCATAATACACCGAAACATTTTGTGACACAGATTAAGCAAAGAGGGGCATTATTAGCGAAGGGAAGATTGTTGGGAATCCAGTTTGATACTCTATTCACAGATCATTTGTATTTTGAGATCAGCAAACATGCGATTGCAATGGCTGAGAGATTAAAAGAAGTCTTTCATAAGAAAGGATATACATTTTTCTTAGAGTCTCCAACGAATCAGCAGTTTATCATCCTTGAGAATGAGAAGATGAAAGAACTGAGCAAGAATGTAGAATTTGGTTTTTGGGAGAAGTATGATGATAACCATACGGTTGTGAGATTTGCAACAAGTTGGTCAACGGATGAAAGTTCGATCGATCAGCTGGAAGAATATCTGTAATAAATTTTATTATAGAAGAAATGCAGTTTTGTATGTAGGGAATGCAGAACTGCATTTTTGTTTTATAGGAGAATTTTATGAACGAAAAATAAAAAAAGTTGATGGATAAATATAGAAATGATATAATGAAAATATGGTAGGTTAAAACAATAAAGGCAAGATAGGAAAGGAAAGTTAACTATGAAGAAATTTTTATCTATGACAGTGTTACTTCTGATCATCGTACTTGCAGGATGTCAGAAGGATCAGACAACAAAGCCAAAACAGAAGACGAATACAAATGATGCAAAGGTTGTAAAAATAGAGAAACTAGAGACGATGAGCTACGAGGATTTTTACGAGAATCTAAAAGAGGAAGAATTGAACGACTTGGATATCATACAAGTTGCTGATCAGAAAATTACAGCTGTGACAGGTAATTACTTTCTTGTGCTGAATGAGAACAAGAAGAATCATACATATAAGATCAATAAGATCATAGATTTGCATCCATATGGAATGAATTATTATTATAAGGAAGAATCAACAATGTTTTATCCATCCAAAGATGGAGAAAAATATCTAATTTATAATGAATGCAGATATAATTCAAAAGATCAAACAATCAATGCTAAAGATGATAAAGAACTTAAGAGTATAGTCATTGATTTAAAGAAAGATGAGGTAACATACCGAAAGGGAAATCATCTGGAAAATTTGAAGAAGAAGGAAGGCGTATCCGAAAATAATTATCCAAAGATAGCAAAATTTTCAAAGGATATGAAGCAGTATGCAAAAAAGAAAAAATATGAGCTGATGACAAACTTCTATTTAAAATCAGGAAAAGACAGATTCTGGGTAATGAAACCATTCTATGAAGAAAATATTTTAGAAGGCAGGATTTTTAGATATCATGAAGGAAAAATACAGTGCGTATTTAAATTTCGGGAACCATAAATATAACGTATCTATTATAAAATGAAAAATGCCATCCATATATTGTAGATTTGATAAAGAAAAACACAATATATGGATGGCAAAAATAATTGTCGAAAAAACATAAAAAAGCTGTTGACATACTGTATACAGCTATGGTAAGATAATCAACGTCGCTGAA
>OHYA01000643.1_pt1 | contig 14791 bp, 11 predicted proteins | sample 1580051 | NCBI WGS metagenome assembly OHYA01 (sample SAMEA3882554, study PRJEB24775) | human gut metagenome | biome: human-associated habitat; feature: intestine environment; material: feces | place: Netherlands | collected 2009/2010 | reverse complement strand
CAATTTTTTCGCATTTTTTCAAAAAATTCGCAATTTTTCAAATTTGTTGAAATTTTTAGATTTTTTCTAAATTTTTAGAATTTTTTTGAAATTTTTCAATTTTTTGAAGTCTCTTTTTTTGCCACCTATGTAGAAATCTCTTTTTTATAGCGTCTTGCTAGTTTTATAAACTAGCAAGACACGCATTTTGTGACACAAAACGCCTCTTGCTAGGGAGATCCCTAAGACCCCTGATAATAACCCTCGATAATTTTTAGATTTTTTGAAAAATTTCAATTTTTTCTAAATTTTTAGAATTTTTTGAAGTGTTTTGGAGAAACAAATATGCATCATCCAAGCTATAATCCGGCTGTTTTTTCTGTAATTCACCTTCCAGATGCATCCATTCATCAAATTCTTTCATAAGCTCATCCATGCTGAAACCACCTTTTGTTAATGCTTGCTACGTACTTGATCATAGCCTTCGATCGTTCGCAGCTTCATTTCACACAACAAGTCATTGACGTCCTTCACATGCATATTTTCAATCTGACTGCAGACCGGATGCTTTTCTGCTTCGTAGCCTTCAGCATGCAATTTCTTCAAAAAATCTTGAGCAGCTTGTCGTCCGGGATCATCCATATCCAAAGACAAATAGATCTTCTTTGAACCATATTCTGAAAGATATGTATAGATCGGCTCCATTGAAAGCATCCCTAACGCAAGCATATCCGATTTATCATCCGGATATAATGATTTATAACTCATCAAATCGATGGGAGCTTCAAATACGATCAGGCTTTCAGCATCCATATTTTGTGACTGGACGAGGAAACCATAATTCTTGTCAGAACCATATGTATCTCCTCGATATTGTCGATCAGAGATTGTTCCCCGGATAAAACAATGTTTTACTTCCATGTTTTTATCATATCCAACAAATACCGCATTGTGCTTTCCTGCTTCCTCATAAAGAAGGTGCTTATGCAAAAATTCACTCACAATATCCGGATTGATTCCTCTTGACTTTGTGAGATATGCAAATACCCGACGGTGATTATCATTTTTCTCAGGAATCTTCAATTCCTTTTTACTTCGCAAGGATTGGTAATTTTCATTCTTATAACCTGTATTACTGGGTGAATCGATAAATGTTCTTGAAATCTCAGTATTGATATACGTGATTGCATCTCCGATGTTACAACCCCGTTCACGCATTACAAAATCAATTCCTGAACCGCCGTTTCTTTCATAATAATGGTAAAAAGAATTTGTATTAGTAAAAAACACCAAGCTCTTTTCACCGTCAGCAAAATAATAATTTCCATGCTGTTTTAATGAGTAGCCGAAGTGTTCAGCAATTAAAAGAATAGAACAATTCCTTGCTGCAGCTGTTTCATTTTGCATTTGTTCCCGTGTTCTATATGTCATCCATATTCCTCCATCCAAATAAAAAAGCTACCAGCTCATTTGCTGATAGCTCTTAACATTTACATAATTTATGGTATACTTAATATGTATAGTCAAATCAGAAAGCAGGATGTGATTTTCCGATTATTTGATGATGCCCTCTAGTTTTACAAAGGAGGGTGATGCCCTATGAACACGCTTGAAGTTCTAACTTTATTGCTCGTTGTTTTCGCGGCTCTGTCTTACATAGACGATCATAATAAAAAGAAATAGCATCCCAACCCGTCCAAAGTGAGGATGCTATTTCTTTATAGCTTTATACTTATCTGAGGGCAAATCGGACTCACATCCGATTCACTTTCTAATTAGATTATACATGAGGGTGCTTGTATTTTCAAGTACCCTTTTCTTTATACTAAAATTTAATTTTTGCCTTTATACGTGACCACGATTCCGGCGTCAGCTTCTCCTTCCAGATCACGGCATCATCGACCGCTTTCATATAGATGAAATCAACCGAATTTTCTTGTCTGAGAAGTAGCTCATCCAGATCATTGGCAAGATGATTGTTATTCAGATCATCAAACAACGCTGCATAAATTGCTTTTTTCACCGTAATTTCATACGATTTTGTGTAGAATTCTGTTCTCGATATGAGCTTTAAGTAGCAGAAATATGTTTCCTGCTCATATTTTAGTTTGTCATATAAATCATCAAACATTTTCTAAACCTCCTATTCGTGTTTTCCGGTTCCCAGGATATAACCGTCTGCAGTGTACATATAATATGTGTTCCATGCAGTTCCTGCACGTGCGCTCCAGGACTCCGATGAAAGATTGACATTGAGATTGATCGTTGTTATGTTTCCCGCAGAATCTCTGGCTTTTATATTTGTGATGCCCCCATAGCAGTAAATAAGCGGATTCACGCTTAATCCATTTAATTGTGTCCGGAGATGGCAATGCACACCTGTTGAATTTCCGGTACTTCCAGCATACGCAATCTGCTGACCGGCAGCCACCTTCTGACCGACCGCTATATTGGCAAATGAATTATTGTGCATATATGTGTGTACAAGCGTACCATCTTTGGTCTGAGTGGATATAGATACATAATTTCCCATCGATGAACTATATGCCTTGGCTGTCACAATTCCTTCTGCGATCGCATACACCGGCTCATTTGCTCCGACGTTAAAATCGATTCCTAAATGATTTTTGGATGCAAAACTGACAGTTGGCTGTCTGCGTCCAAAAAACGAAGTGACCTCTACATGGCTGGCATCAACTGCCCACAAATATTCCCCGCCTGCAATCATGCTTGAATCGATCATAACCGCGCTGGCTTCGAGCTTTGCTGCCCACTGGGAACCATAGCTTTTTGTGCCATAATGTCCGCCCTTACTGTTGGAAAATTCCGTTGAGATGTCAAGCGACCATTTCTCGTATCCCTTTTTCCTGCTCCAATCCAGAAACCCGGATCCATAGTTATATCCCTGAGCAACCATGGTTAGACCATCAACATCCGATGCAGATGTCACATTCCATTTTTTGAGTAGATCATAAAATACCCTCGTCCCAACATCGATCGACCGTTGCGCATCTGACCATTCTGCAGGCATCTCTTTATTCCAATAACTGCCGGCTGCACTACATTGCATTACATCGCCATTTACACCGGCTGCATCGGCTTTTCCTCCGGATTCCTGATAAATTGTTGTAAGTATCGCATCCACGAATAACGTTAAATCCACATCGCTGTTTGGATCGTTATTCGCGCTGCAACGTTCCGTTACAAATATATAACTCTGTTTCTGCTGATTCTTTGCGCGGTTTGCAGCATTAATATTGTCCGTGGCAAGCATCGCGACTACAACTATAATCGGAACTAAAATACATAGGTATATAGCAAATGGAGCAAGCAGCACGCGCAAAAATGACCATACAGCCCGGAGCGCCATCTTAAAAACCTTCACGATGCCAGATACGATTGCGCGGATACTTGCTTTTCCTGCCGATTCTACCATACTGGATGCATCTCCGGAGGATACGACCTGTACGATCCGTTTCATGCGAACAAACTGTTTCAATGCATCTTTTCCTACATTGCGCATCTTTTTGGTCGATATACGAATGCCCTTCTTGTTAGATTCACTGATCTGCCGGAACGTGGAATCTGCTTTTATTCCATACTTCTGTTTTTCTACTGTGCTTATCACAGATTTTTGTTGGGCAATCTGACGGATTGCCGACGAATTACCGGATACAACATTCGGATCCGGCTGCTTTTGCAGATTCTGATTACTCCATTTCTTTAATACTTCCTTTTTCTCGGTCTGGGCTTTCTTTTGTGCATTCGATCGTCTGGCTGATTTTGCATTTTCCATCTGCTTTTTACTGTCATTTGCAACCTGTTGTCGAATATTCGCAGATGCATCATCTGCAGCTTCTCCCGTATCCTTCTTAATTTGTATAAACCGTACATTATCTGATGCTAGTTTGATTGCCGCATTTTCAACCGTCTGAACCACTGCAGACGGTGCTTCATGCACAATCTGCTTATTTTCTACGTCAATTCCATGATTTTCTTCCGGCATATCATCACCCCCAATCTGTTACTGCTGGGCAACAAACATAGGTTTTCTCTCTGATGCATCTGCATCACGATGGAAGTTCTTATCAAACAGTCCAAAAAGCTCCGTACCCGGTTCAAGCATCAAAGATGCAGGAATAATCACAGGTCCACATCGAAGAAGCCCTTTTGCGCATCCACTTTCTTTTGTGCAGTATTTGATCAGTTCCTTTGAAAGTCCAAGCTCCTGCTCCAGCTTCACAGCAGCTCCCGGCTGCTGCTTCAGAATCAGGACAAACTCCGAATTATCAAGCATCGCCTTTGTAGTATCATTCAAAAGCACATCCGTAACATTCTGTGTCATGGCTGTGCAAATACCGCCAAGCGATCGCACAAGCATCCATAGCGACTTGATGTATTGCTGAGAGTAGTCCGTATGCAGTACCTCATGGAACTCGTCTATATAAAGCCATGTAGCCCTTCCTGCTTTCGCATTCTGCATGATACGCTCTTTCACGCACTCAAGCATAACAAGCATTGATACATCCCGGAGATTTTTCCCCATATCCTTTAATCCAAACATAAAAAGCCGGTTACCGCCTACCTGCACATTCGACTGCTGGGCAAATATATTGAAGGAACCATGCACAAACTGATCAAGCGCCCATTGCAGGTCAACCGCTTCCGGTTCTTCGATCTTGCCTAATGCTGCGTGCAGATCTGTCAAGGTCGGCATATTCCCTGTTAAGGCAGCCTCATTATAAATATATTTGAGTGCTTTATTCACGATCGAGCTTTCCTTTGCGGATAGCGGCTCACGTTTGCACGTTTCTACAAGCGAATTAACCAGCTCTGCTTTCTCATCTGCGATATTTGATCGCGAGCCATCATTAAAGTATTCTAACGGATTGTAATGGCTTGGGCTATTCGCAGATACGTTCACATATCCGCCCCGCAGCCATGCACACACATCTTCATAGTCATTTTTAGGATCGATCACTATAATATCATCATCCGTTTTCAGGTACACCTGCATCATCTCCAGCTGACAAGCGGTTGTCTTTCCGGATCCTGTTTCACCAAAATAAAATGCATGCGGATTTACAAGCTTTTTCCGATTTGCCAGACACAAGTTCTTCGATACAAGATTGGTTCCATACCACATACCACCCGGCATTGTAAGCTCCTGCACATTGAATGGGAATAACGCTGCAAGACTTTTGGTTTGCAGGTTTCTCCCATTGCTGACCTGCCGCACGCCGATCGGCAGGATGGTATTCAGAGCTTCCTTCTGCTTCATATACGAATAATCGAAGATGCAGCTTAAGTTCTTTGCAGTCTGGATTACGAGATCACAGTCTTTTTTGAGCTGCTCCAGATTATCCGCTACCACACAGACATTCATCTGCGTATAGAAGAAATGCTGATCCTGTTCCTGTTTTTCTTTGATTAAGGTTTCGATCGTGTCCTTCTCCATTTTTACGGAAAGGGAAATATCTGAAGAAAAGTCCATCTGCTTCACTCTTGTTTTGTTCTGCTTACGGATGCGTTCCTCGATACCAAGATAGATTGATTTCAGCATGTCGTCGACATCCTTGTCCGATATCGGAGAGTTATCAATGGTGTAAATCATTTTAACCGGCAATTTGGACAGTTCTACAATGAATCGATCTGTCAATTTCCCCGGAAGCTGCTTCAAGTACAGACAGGAACAAACCTTGTTATCCGTTTTAAAGTATGTTTCTGCAGAAAAATCCAGCCGGGTATTGATAATTGCATCTTTGAAATCAAATCCCTGCGCAACAGCATTTTTGAAGTTGAACTGAAAATACTCTTCATTGCCAAAGCGATAGAAATCATGCAGAATACGAAGTCTCTCCGTCGCATCCAAAGGTGTCAGTGTACTTCCAATCTCTCGAAACGCTGTAATCATAGAGTTTTCAAGCGTTGTAAAGTATGCTTTCGCATTTTCATAAGAATTTGACACATCATAGCGCACGGTGATATACATCTCCTGCTCAATGCCCTGTCTGCCGGCTGTAATGCATTTCTCAATGCTCTCGTTAAAATAATCCCGGTACACATCGTATTCGTCCAACTTCTTATGCAACAGAATCTGTTCACGCAGCGTAGCCATGTTCTTATTTTTGTTATTAAAAGTAATCTTAAAAGGTGCCGAGTTGCTATTCAGCCACCGGCACCAGCTCTCCAGGATTGCAATCTGTTCATCCACAGATGCAGTCGCATAATTGATATCCGAAAACTTATATGTTTTAGTGAAGATTCCTCCACGACCAACTTCAAAAATTCCGTTTTCAGATATAGCCTTGATCTCAACAAGATCCTGCACGGATTTCGGTGCTGCCACGCGAAAATCGTCACATTTCTTGTAAATCATCCATTTATCCATTCTATTCCTCCTGTTTTTTTGCATCAAAAAAGGCGGGATGTAAAACTTTATATTTTACATTCCACCTATTCGTATCAATCATTGACTGTCTCCCTCAGTTTGGAAAACATCTCTTTGTGAGTGTACCTCTCAGTTGTTTCTTCCGCCATCTTGTCTGCAACGTCCAGTGCCTCCTTTCCCCAGTAAATTCGATATTCCTGTGTTTCGCTTATATAGAAATATATTTCCTGCACAATGAATCCTTTATCTCCCAGTTTTTTTATCGTATCTTCATCTAAACTTTGTACAAACAGCTCTACTGATCCGTTTTTTGCTGCTCTCAATAATGCGTCCGCTATTGGTTCCTCTTTCTTTTTCAAAAAATTGCTTATCTCATACAGTTCTTCTGCGCTCATCAGCTCCATCAATTACATCTCCTTTCATGTTTTTATATTCTTCATTCACATCCATATATCAATCCACATGTTCATAATCCGAAACATAATAAAATACATTTTTACTTTGCTGGTTCTTTTTCTTCTCCTTATAATATTCAAAGAAGTCCAAACCATTTTTCTTAAAGATTCCAATGTATCCCGGCACAACAACCAGCAGCGAGCAGACAATACCATTTACTGAAGAATCAAGTTTTCCTCTAAAAACAATTGTAAAAACGATTGCGATTATAAATGAAATCGCAATGCACAAATACTGCCACCATTTGCGTCCGCCGAGCATGTTCTTGTTCAGATCCTGCGGATCCGTATTGATTGGTAATTCCATAACATCCTCCTATCTGCCTAATACATAAGCTGAAAACTGTTCTACTTTTTTCACTCCTCCTGTACACAGGAAGATTGGAAACAAGAATTGTAATATCGTAAAGAACACACCTGTCCATGTGAATGCCGGATACAGCTTTATCGATACAGATTTATTTTTCAAATCATCTGCGCCGACTGCATTACTTAAATCGGTGAACATTGATAATAAATCTCCGGATGCTTCTAACACCTGACCATCCGAAGTGACTATGCAGCCGTATTTGCTGATTGCTTTATCGCGTCCTTTTCCATTTACAAGTTCCTTGACCGCTTGGCTTATGTTATCTTTTTGCTCCTTCAACACACTGTTTGCGCTCGATGTATCTCCTGAGATCGATACAAGCAGATACGCTAGCTCCGCTCCATTCACCGTTATTGATTCCGACGCTTCCGTCTTGGTTGCCGGTATCAGCTTCTGCATCGTATCTCCATGTAGGAGCGAATATGTAAAATTAAGGCACACCATAATGATTAACGCTTCAATAGCTGTCGAAAGAATCGACTTCAGATAACTATGGAACACTTCATTTCCGCGGTTCCCATCCCCCATCACAAATGTCGTGAAGGATATTGTCGAGAATGGAATCAGGATAAAAATCTTAAATATTCGCGTATATATCTACAGCAATCATCACTCCGGACGCTATGATTGCAATCGCAGCAATCAAAAATACCAGGAACATCAAAAATCCCTTGAATCCGCTGACACCGTATTCAATATAGGCGGACTGATCCGTCGCAAGCTTCAGCTTGCTATAAACAACGCCCTGGGAATCTGTACCAAACATCACTACCTTTGCCAGCATTGCACCAAGCTGGAATATGGCAGTAACGATTGGTACTGCATTATTCACCAGGGCGATTGCAACGATCATTTTCGCGCATTTTTTAATTACACCGAATAGATCTAAGTCGTGTCGGGAGTCCCAGGTATCTGTACACATATTGATCAGAAAAAGTAAAACCATCAGTGTAGATGCTATAACTCCTAACACGCTTCCAACATTATCTACCACCGCCCAGAAATCAGCGAATTCTTCACTATGAATGTCCTTCGTCAGCATATCTGCTGACGAAAAAACAAACTTTGAAAATACTTCTAATGCACCATTCACTATATCTACACAGCTTGCTCCGATATTCATGAAGAAGTTAGTCACGGTGGATATCGTGTCTAATACCCCCATCTACGTCCCTCCTTTTTATACGCCAAACAACTTAACAAGCACCTTGATACTGATCATCAACAAAGCTGCAGCAATCCCACGACCAGCATGGAATATTCCGGAATTATCCTGCTGCTGAATCGCATTTACAAGTTCTGTCACGCTCTTGATAAGCATAAGTACACCTACGGCTGCCATGATTGATGTCAACACATCTACAAGACTATTAAGTGGGCTTGTTACCTGCTTTGCGACTTCATCTGCAGACTCTGCTGCACACACTGCCGGTGCATAGGTCGTAACCAAAGCAACCACCGCTGCAATCACCTTCCATCCATATCTCTTTGCCTTCTCAAATAAATTTCTCATACGTTCTACTCTCCTTTTTTTCTGATTTTTGGCATAAAAAAAGAGCATGCCCAAACGTCAATTGGACATACTCTTCTTTTTATCTGCTTTACAAGTTCTTATAATCTCTCTTTGAATCTCTTCTGGATCGATAATCTGTACCCTTTCTTCCCCCTTTCACTAAATATAATATCAGGGCTGCAATCAGCACAAGTCCGACGATCACACCAAACGCGATTGCAACCTTTGCCGCTACCGGCAATGTTTTCTCGGTTTTCTTCTGCTCCGCTTCATCATAATACGCCGTAGCCTTCACGGTGTATGTTCCCTTTAGATTCTTAAGATTCTGTACATCGTCTGCACTCAATTCATATGTGTTTTCAGCCGTATATAATGCTTCTTTCTTTTTATCGTGCAGGGTATAATATAATCGGTATTGCCGGACATATGCATCTACAGATATAGTGTAGTCCCTGCATGTTTTGTCTGCATTGACATAAGGTTCCCCGGCAAATGAGACGTTGCTGAAACGATAAGTGTCTGTGTTATATCCTTGCGCCGCCACATACGATTGCAGATCTTGAGTGGAAAGTGTAGTAAGCTGCGACGGTTCTATCGCGGTCGAGCCTACCATGATCGTAGGTGCATCATAATCATAAATAGTACCCTGAATCGTGTATCCGGATTTCCATCCTTCAAAGATTTTTTCTGCATGATCGTACGATAATGCGTAATTCTTCCCTTCATATTCATAAGATATTGTATCCGGCTTTGCCACATCATCCAAGGTTCCAATCGTATAATCGGAATCTGTATAGCTCTGCAGATCTATCGGTTTTTCTGAAAAATCTTCACTTTCCGAAAAAGAACTGCTTTTATATCTATACTTCAGGCCATTCTTCTCAATTACAGACTTCTCCGGCTTATAGCCATCCTTTTTCTCGATTTTATCTTCTTTTACTACTTCCGTAGTTGGAATCTCCGTATCGCCATACTTTTCTTCATATGCGCTGATTACTGAATACTCAACATGATTCAATGTATAGTTCTTGCCGGAAGCTTCAACGTTCTCCTGAAAGTCGAAAGAATAATCGTCCGGATTGTCTGATTCTCCTGTCTGCTCATCCTCAACGGAATATGCATACAGATTTCCATCTGCATCTGCAATCTGAGAAGCTGCATATACAGGAATGCCGGATGCAAACATGCACCCGGCAATCACCAATGCTGCCATATTCCTAATCTTCATGCCTCTTGTCTCCTTTCTTCTTTTTGTAGATCATAACACCAACTACACTGCCTGATACCAGCGCAGCTCCAAGAAGCAGGAACAGCTTCACCGGATCTCCGGTTCCCGGTCTCTTGCTAACCTTGTGTCCCTGTCCGTCTGTGTGAAGATCGATATGCATATCGATATATCCAACGAAATTGTCATACGTTACGGTCTGATCTTTATCTTCGATATCTTCATGCACGGCTACGAGATATTCTTTGTCATCAACAACCAGATAAAGCCGCTCATAACAGACAAGTGATTTTCCAAGCAGCTTGATCGTATCGATCTTAGGGAATGTAACCTCTACGGAAGAATCTGATTTCTCTGCTGTAAATTCGACACTCGCCAGAACCTGCTCTCCATCATCCTTCAGTAATGGATTCTGTGTGTCGTAATCCATAACAACTCCATCGACGCGGTATTTTGCACCTGGTATAAGATTCTTTGAATCGACAATATCAACGATAACAGCGTCATGCCTTCTTCGTCCATCATGTGTGAGACTTACTGCATCCTTCGCAGTTGTATGAATCTCTGGGTAGTGAATCGTCTGATCCTCGTCCGTCAGATCGGCATGTGTAGCAATCTTTTTCTCGTTATAGTACACCGTCTCAAATGCCACGATCGATCTTCCGGCAAGCAGGCTTGCGTCAAACTCAAATGTAACATCGACTGTGCCATCCGGCTTCTCCGGCTTAAACTCCACTTCCTGTGTGATTGCCTTGCCGTCTGCATCCTTCAACGCCTCACCGTTATCTGTGAAATAAAGCTCTGCGACTGTCTTATACGTCTTTCCAACGAGCAGATTACTATATGCCACCTTATCTGTATGCTTAACTGTCTTATCAACAATCGCGATATGATCACCGGTTGCATCGTCTGTAAAGGTTGTCTTAACATCCGGAAAATGAATCGTCTGCTCTGCACTTCCAAGATTTTCCTCAAACGCGATCAATTCGTCCGGATACGCTGCATCGTACAGATACTCAAAGATTACGACATCTGAACCGGCAAGCTCATCTGTTACATCGAATTTCACATCTACTTCCACGTCCATCTCTGGATCCGTTGCATTAAAGTCTTTTGTGTCTTCGCTCAAGTATGTTCCAAATGCTTTTGAGTATGCTTTCATAGCAAGTTTATAGTTGTGTCCTACTTCCAGCTTCTTCAGGTTTACGGCATCGATGCCGCTAAACGTATCGGAAAGACTTGCAATGTTCGTCCCGGTTTCTGAATCGCGCACAGTTGTATGAATCGTCGGGAACTTCTCATTGATGATGCTACCAATGTTATATAGCTTCTTGTTCTCTGTTATCGAAAAAACAACTGCATCAATATCTTTATATTTATCTTTATTCGCTTCGCAGCGTAACTCTTTTAAGCTATATGTACCATACGGAAGCGCGCCAACCGTATCGTCCAGATCCTCTTCTCCGAACCAGATACCGGATCCGGCTTTGTCGTTGTTTGTGTCCTTACTGTGCGGGATGTAACCACTTGACGTCGAGTAATACCCATCTTCATCTGTCCAGATAATATGGCTTTCGCCGGTATCTGTATTGGTCAGAGAGAACTTGACATTCGCAAGCTTTTCCCCGGCTTCGTTAACCTTTGTGAACGACAGATCTCCACGGATCGTATCTTCCGTTACTTCAACTTCGTTAAATGTAGATATACTCGCATCCACACCCGGTGTGATCTGCCGGACATATACGTCTGGATCCAACACATACCCTGTCGGTGCGCTTGTTTCCTGAATTGTGACGGTTCCTTCCGGAAGTGCGGTTGCACCGAAAAAAACATAAAATTCATCACCGGATACAAACCACTTCTGGTTATTACTAAATCGAATTTTTCCTGTCTCGTCCGTCTTAAAAATCCAGCTTCGGTCAAGTGGTACACCCGCTGCAGCCGGATCCGTATCCATCTTGACACCCTTATAATACTTGATTGTATATTGCGCTCCAACAACCGGCTGCGACATCTTGTTTTTCTTTGTTAAAAGGATTGAAACCGGATCCATCGTTGGATGATCCGTTACACGCAAGGTAACCGGGATTGCTCCAGTAGTCACGTGATATTCCTTTGTATCCACTGCAAAGCCCTTTGGTGCAGATTTTTCTTTAATTGTATAATCTCCGGCTGCCAGATTCGACACGGTTGCTGTACCACGGTTGTCCGTTACCAGCTCTGCTACAACCTTCCCCGAAGTCGAGTTTCCCTCATATACACTATATACTGCACCCTCCAGAGAGTAGCAGGCATTGCCATCGGTAATCTCAGGCATTGCAGAACTCTTAACTATACTTAATTCCGTAGTAGCTGCCTGCAGAGTCATATTCAGTGACACCGACGTCTCTGTTACACACAGCAGCGGCTGAAGATCTCTCGTGCCGGAGTTTCCAGTGATCTTTGAAATTGGACGGAGTCTGTATGCTGGACCAATGTAGTAGCCAGCCTCGTTTGTGCCGGCGCGCACGGATGAAAATGTTATCTGTGGTGTCTGACCTGCGTCGAACTCGAAATAAACCGTTTCGCCGTCATTAACTCTCATATCTCCGCCAGTCTGACCTTCTTTGAAATCAGAAGATGTTCTGTTTTTATAATAGATTTTTGCTCCGCTAAACTGAATACGAGCCTGAATGCAATCATTATAGTCGCTCGTCTCGGTAAAAACCTTAAACTCCTCCGTCCGATAAATATCTCCTACCCTGTTGACTTTGATGGTTGTATGCTGTACACACCCATTGGCATTTGATAAAACTGTTGTTCCATCAAGCCGGCAAATCTTAAAATTGTTTGAATCCGGAAGATGAAAATTTGTATACTTTGATCGTGTTGTTAAATAATTGATAGAAAAATCCTGTGCATCGTCATTGGATAACTTGATATTTGGATTTCCACCACGAAACTTATCCCAAAATGCGCAGCGGATATTTCTTCCTTCTGCCCCCGCAGTAAACTGATCCAGATTTGCATCAAATACATAATATCCACTTATATAGCCAGTTTCATATGAAAACGGAGAAGCATCATTGTGGCTACCACAATACATATACACGTTATTTCCATTGATTGCCGTAGTCCTTCCGATGGCAGCGTTTTGTTCATGCTCACAATAAACCTTTAAGCCACCAAGGTCATACTCTTGGCGCTCTCCAATAGCATATACGGAAACTAAATTTTCTACAAATGTCTGAAACTTCCATTTACCCTTTATATTGGGTTCTCCATCTAAATCTGTGGCAGTTGCAGATGCATCTGCAGGTGTTCCTATTATGATTTCTGTCTCTTCTGGAACAGCCTCTGTCGTCTGCTCTTGCGTTGTCCCTTCCGTATCAAGATCCGGACTTTCCAGTTCTTCATCTTCATTTTCCAATTCCGACTGATCAGAATTCTGAGACGTAACCGTTATTCCTGCATCCTGAGCGCAGGCAAGCGCAGCATCAATGAACTTTGATTGTCCGGCTACTCCCTCCACATAAATGTTCTCTACATCACCACCCTGAATGGCATCCATAATCGCAACATACACATCAGACACCTTCTTATCATGATCCGCAATGAGAATTGATAATGTTCCTTCTTCCGGAGACAGAGATATCGCAAAGCAATCTTCGTTTGCTTCTATACTCTGTGCTTTATCGTAATAATACGTATAGGCGCTTCTAGTCTCTTCTTCAGACACGAACTTTAATATATATGTTGTATCTGAAACCTCTTGTACAGTTGTAGTCGGTGTAAATGTTTCTGCATTTGCTTTTACGAATAGTTCACAGGTTGAAAAATCCAAACCCTCATCTTCAATCTGTGCCTGTGCTACATCATTATAACAGCGATCAAACGTGATCTCTGGCTCTGAGGCGGGTGTTTCTTTCTCTGCATCCGTCTCTGATGCTACTGCATGTGCAAAAGTTCTTGGGGCATAATAAAAGGCAGTTGTTATAAGTAATACAACTGCCATCGCCACCGATAATATTCGTTTCCTGTTCATCATAGTTCTCCTTTCCTGAAACGATCTTTTTTATATAAACAGCCTGCTTTGATACAGACTGGAGTTTTCTAGCTTTCTAAGCGGTTAAAAGAAAGCATCAAAAAAGGAACAACCACCAGATTGTTCCTCTTTCACGTTCCTATATTCTATTTTACTGCCATTCCCAATGTCCGACTTCATCGTGATGGATGGTTTCGGTTCCTGTTTGTTCATAATATGTATCGCTGTACCAGCTTGCCACACATGGATGATTATCTATGTCTTCCTGTGTGTACATATATCCACCACATCCGGTACATATCCATCTACACTTCGTCTCATACACCGGACGTTCTTCATCATACGCTGCCTGATCAACTACCCACACTCTTTGCTTCTGTGCTTCTGTAGTCTGTGGTGCCTCTGTCTTGGCTTCGGTTGTCTGTGGTACCGGTGGTGTCACTGTTTCTGTCATTTTTGACGTGGATTCCGTCGTTTTCGGCTTCGTAGGTTCTGTCGTATTCTGCTTTACAGGAGCTTCGGTTGTTTTCGGTTGATCAGCTGACGATACAGTTTTCTTTCCGGATGCTACCGTCTCCGTTACTGCAGGCTGCTTGTCCGTTTGCTTCTCATCCGCTTTTTTTGATGTATCCGCCTGCAGCTTCTCGTCCTTCTTCCCGTCTGTGGCTTCCGTTGTCTCTTTTTCCTCTGCTGCTTCCTTATCCATATCAACGGTCTGTGCATCAACCACCACCGGAACACCGCTTCGCTCAGACTTCTTGGCTATGCCTTTCTTGACGAAAACTGCGACACATGTACAGCAACACAGCAAAAGCACTACTACCAATACGATTC
>OHYA01000641.1_pt1 | contig 14824 bp, 9 predicted proteins | sample 1580051 | NCBI WGS metagenome assembly OHYA01 (sample SAMEA3882554, study PRJEB24775) | human gut metagenome | biome: human-associated habitat; feature: intestine environment; material: feces | place: Netherlands | collected 2009/2010 | reverse complement strand
GTATGCTCTAATGTCTGGATCATATTTGGTTTAATAGCATCTTTTAATAATGCCGCCATAGCTCCAACTGCATTCAAGTCTTTGGCTGTGACTGGTTCACGGTCCATGTTGTATGCAACGATGATCTTTCCTAAACGTTCTTTTAAATCTGCCATATCATTTGCAAGGCAAAGAATTGCCATGATCTCAGATGCTACTGTGATGACAAAATGATCCTCACGGACAACACCATCCACACGACGTCCAAGTCCGATGACTGTATTTCTTAATGCACGGTCATTCATATCAATACATCTCTTCCATACAACATCTCTTGTATCGATATTTAATTTATTTCCCTGCTGAATGTGATTATCAAGCATTGCTGCTAATAAGTTGTTTGCAGATGTGATCGCATGAAAATCCCCTGTAAAATGAAGGTTTAAATCTTCCATTGGTACAACCTGTGCATATCCACCACCGGCTGCTCCACCTTTGATACCAAAGCATGGTCCAAGAGATGGCTCACGAAGAGCACAGATTGTTTTCTTTCCAAGTTTGTTTAACGCCTGGGATACTCCGACACTTGTTGTTGTCTTTCCTTCACCTGCTGGAGTTGGGTTGATCGCTGTCACAAGAACAAGTTTCCCATCTTCGTTATTCTTAACTTCATCCATGAAATGAGAATCAAATTTGGCCTTGTATTTTCCATATAATTCAAGGTCGTCTTCTTTGATCCCGATATTCGCTGCAACTTCTTTGATCGGTAATAATGTGGCTTCCTGTGCGATTTCAATATCTGTTTTCATAATAGTTTCCTTTCTATAGATAATCTTCTTTGTATTGTTCAAATTGTTCTTCGCTCATAAGAACTTTCCTTGGCTTGGTTCCTTCTTCTTCTCCGACGATTCCCGCTTCGCATAACTGATCCATTAGTCTTGCTGCACGGTTAAATCCAATCTTAAAGACTCTTTGAAGACTTGCAATCGAAGCCTTGTCTTTGTCAATAATAAACTCAGCTGCTTTTTCAAAATATTCATCCCTTTCCTGCGATGTTGCTGCTTTGACCGCAGCTGTCTGAATCTTTTCCTGAATGTCTGCACCATAGCTGTCTTCGGCATTATTTTCTTCCTTTAAGAATTCTACAACCTTGCTGACTTCTTCATCACTGACAAATGCACCTTGTACACGGATTGGTTTCTGATATCCAGATGGATAGAACAGCATATCACCTTTTCCTAATAACTTTTCTGCACCATTCATATCGATAATTGTTCTTGAATCGACTCCTGATGATACTGAAAATGCAATTCTTGAAGGTACATTCGCTTTGATCAGGCCTGTAATGACGTTAACAGATGGTCTCTGTGTTGCGATCACCAGATGAATTCCTGCTGCCCTGGCAAGCTGTGACAGGCGCACGATCGCATCTTCTACTTCACCCGGTGCAACCATCATAAGGTCTGCAAGCTCATCTACAATGATAACGATCTGCGGAAGTTTCTTAAAATCTTCCCCTTCCATACCATTCTTGATCGATTCCTCGACCTTCTCATTATATCCAGTTAAGTTTCTTACATTCACTTCTGCAAACTTCTTATATCGCTCTCCCATCTCCATCACAGCCCAGTTTAACGCACTGGATGCCTGCTTCGGATCTGTAACGACCGGAATCAGCAAGTGTGGAATTCCCTGATATGCACTTAATTCTACGACCTTTGGATCGATCATGATCAGTTTCACTTCATCTGGCGTTGCCTTGTATAAAATACTCATGATCAATGTATTAATACAAACTGACTTACCAGAACCTGTTGCTCCTGCGATCAAAAGATGCGGCATCTTGGAAATATCTGACACGATCACCTGTCCAGCAAGGTTCTTTCCTACTGCAAATGCAATCTTTGATCTTGCCTGTGCAAATTCCTGATTCTCAATCAGTTCCCTGAACATTACCATCTGGTTTGTCTTATTCGGAACTTCGATTCCAATTGCTGATTTACCTGGAATCGGTGCTTCAATTCGAATATCTGCTGCTGCAAGGTTTAACTTAATATCATCCGCAAGATTTACGATCTTGCTGACTTTCACACCCTGTTCTGGATGTAATTCAAACTGTGTAACGGATGGTCCACAGCTAATATTGGTAATTGTAACATGAACTCCGAAATCTTCCAATGTTTTTTGCAGTTTTTGTGCAGTCTGACGAAGTTCTTCTTTGTTATTTCCCGCTGTTTTCTTTCCTTTCTCCAATAAAGATACTGGTGGAAACTTATAATCTCCTTCTTTAGTCCGAACCTGCGGAAGAATCTCCACTGGTTTCGATGGTGTATTCTTATCCTTATTCACAAGAGATCTCTTCGATGCATTCGACTGTACTGGTTCAAATATTTCTTTTGGTTCTTTGTCTGTTTCTTCTTGAACGATCAGATCATCAAAATCCTTCTGTATCGGTGTTTGTTTTGTTTTCTCTTCTGGTTCCATAGGAGGCATTGGAGATGCCTGTGATGGTTTCGGTCTTCCAGATCGCAAATCCGGAATATGCATCGATCGTTTCTTTCTCGGTGCTGTTTCTTTATCCTCTTTGGACACCTCTTTTGCTTTTCGTTTCTTCTTCGCTAGTCGTTCTTCTATATCTTCTTCATATCCTTCTACTGTAAAGAAATCAACTGCTTTCTTAAGGAAAGAAAGTAAGGATCTCTCTGTTACAAGGATCAATGAGATTACAGAGATCAATAAAACAACCAAAACACTTCCTGCCCCTCCCAGTTCCTTATAAAGGATTGAACAGATCAATGCACCCAGATACCCGCCTCCTCTGTGGGTTCTTCCACTAAATACAAAGGCTGAATAAGCATCTCTTACTTCTATATTATATATCATCTGAAAAATTGTGGATACCATACATAACAGCAGGATCGCAAAACATGTCTTCTTCACTGCAAGACTGCTGTAATCATTGGAGATCAATAAAATTGCCAGAATAAAGCTTACCGCCGGAATGATGTAATGAGTCGTTCCAAACGCTCCAAAGAAAAATGTACTGATGCTGTTTCCTATGTATCCGCATATTCCAAAATTACTTAAAAATAAAAAAATGAAAAGAGCAAAAACAACTAATACTGCAATCTCTTTATAAAACGGTGCAAAATCTTTTTGTCTTGTGCGTGTCCGTTTCTTTGCAGAAGATGTCTTCCTCTTTCTTGTCTTCTTTGCTGCCATAGAAATTGTTACCTCTCTTTGTATACATTTTGTATACATAATCTGCGTATTTTCTTATTTTACAATTAATTATCAAAATACGCAAGTCCCACCATAGAAAAAGGGAAATGTATTTATCTCCCATACATTTCCCTTTTCTTTTAACCTCTTAATATTGTGCAGTTTCTGGAGGTACAAAATCTTCCGCTTCTTTTACAAACTTCTTAACCTGAATTTGTGCTTTCATAACTGGTATATTGGTTCCAGCTCCTGCAACACATCCACCTGGACATCCCATTCCTTCGATCAGATAGCCTTTTTTCTTTCCTGCTTTCGCCTGTAAAAGCATTTTCTTACAATCTGCAAGACCTTCCACATGATCGATCTTTACTTCTGTTCCAGGATAGTATTCATCAATACATGCCTTGATCGCTCCAGCTACTCCACTTGCAACTGCATATCCACGTCCGGCTCCAAAGGCATCATTTAACTCTTCTTCTTTTTCATATGTGTTAAAATCAATTTCTTTCGCATCAAACATTCCAGCCAATTCTTCAAATGTGATCACAAAATCGACCTCACTTCGCACTGTCCGTCTGGATGCTTCTAACTTTTTGGCAACACATGGCCCTACAAAAACAATTTTTGCATTTGGAGATGCAATCCTTGCCGCTCTTGCCGTTGCTACCATTGGTGTTAGTGCATTAGAAATTTCATCAATCACCTCTGGAAAATATTTCTTTCCAAGCATAGACCATGATGGGCAGCATGATGTCAGCAAGAATGGCAGTTTCCCTGTAGCCACACTTTGAACATAATGCTTTGCCTCTTCTAAGGCCCCTGCATCTGCTCCAACTGCAACTTCCCACACATCTGCAAACCCAATATCAAGAAGTGCAGCTTTTATCTTATTTGGCGTTGCTTTTGGTCCAAATTGTCCGACAAATGCAGGTGCTAAGATCGCGATCACTTCCGCACCTTCATTCATTGCCTTGATCAACTGGTAAATCTGAGATTTATCTGCAATTGCTCCAAACGGACAATTTACCATACACATACCACAAGAAACACATTTATCTGGATTGATCTTAGCTCTTCCTGCATAATCTGTTTCGATTGCTCCAACCCCACAGGCATTTGCACAAGGACGTTTTCTTTCATAAATCGCACCATATGGACAGACCTTTTTACATTGTCCACATTTGATACATTTTTCCTGGTCGATATAAGAATATCCATCCTTAAAACTAATTGCCTTCTTCGGACAAACTTCCATACACGGATGGGCCATACATCCCTGGCACTGCTCTCCTACAATAAATGCCTTCTCCTTACATTCATTGCATGCAGATGGAATCACCTGAAGAAGTGGCGGCTCATAATACTTCTCTGAAATATTGCTCTCATCAATTCCTTTCGTAATTCTTGTTGGTTTATCCGCTGGATTTAATGACATTCCCATGGCAAGCCTCAGTCTCTCACCTACGATCGCTCGTTCTCTGTAAATGCTATCTCGATATTTTGCAACTTCTCCAGGTACGATCTCATATGGAAGATCTTCAAGATCCTGTAAGTTTCTTTGTTCGTAACCAAACTTTGCGATCTCTTTGAAAATTCTTCTTCTCACATTCCGAACTGGTGTCTGTATTCCTCTCATGATATTCCCTCCTCTAATGATGCCTTAAGATGGTTTGTGTTTTTTTTAACATATTTGTTATTCTTATCATATACCAAAACAGGAATATTATAAAGGTATTATCTGTTTTTTATTCAAGTTTTCTATTTATTTTCAGACTGATTAATTATTTCAATCAATCTGTCTGTTGCTTCTTTTATTCCACCCATCTCATCAATCAATCCTTCTTTTACTGCCTCCTCCCCTGAAAGGATCATACCAACATCTTTTACCTGCTGTCCAATATGAAGCATCAATTCTTCAACTCTTTCCTTTTTCATTTTACAATGATCACTAATAAATGTCGTAATCCGATCTTGAATCTTTTCAATATTACGATAACTTTGAATAACTCCGATAAATGTTCCAGAACTTCTCACTGGATGAATCATCATTGTTGCGCTTTTCACAATAAAAGAATGATCTGCTGCCACAGCAAGCGGTACTCCGATCGAATGACTTCCTCCAAGAACAAGCGATACGGTTGGTTTGCTTAGAGATGCGATAAGCTCTGCGATCGCAAGTCCACATTCTACATCTCCACCGATCGTATTGATCAAAATTAAGATTCCTTTTATACTTTCATCCTGCTCAACCTTTGCTAAAGCCGGTATCATATGTTCATATTTTGTTGTCTTTGCATTTTGTGCAGATAACTGATGCCCTTCGATCTCACCAATGATAGTCATCGTAAAAATCCCATTTTCCTGCAACTGTCCAAATTTTTCTATTTCTTGTCTCTCATTATCTTTCATACCAAAATCTTACCTTCCTGTATCATATTTTTTATCTTTATTATTTAGAACGATGCTCTGCAATTTGCACTAAAAAAAGAAGGAAGCATCTTCTTACTTCCTTCTTTAGTATGAAATCTAATTCAATTTCTATTCATCAATTTCAAAAGAGATTAACAGATCTTCCTGATTTACCTGTTCTCCTTCTTTGACATAGATCTTATCAACCTTACCATTAACCGTAGAAACAACAGTTGTCTCCATCTTCATAGCTTCAACTGTCATCAGCGGCATATTCACTGTGACCTCATCACCTTCATTGACAAGAACTTTACCAACTGTTCCTGGAATTGTGGATCCAAGATGTGCAGGATTAGATTTATCTGCTTTAACTCTTCGGTCTGTCTTAACCTCTAAATTCTTATCAAGAACTTTGATCTCACGGATAGATCCATTTACTTCAAAGTCTAACAGTCGGTATCCATCTTCATCAGGCTCTGTCATATCGATAAATTTGATGATCAGATATTTACCTTCATCTAATTTCAGTGTTGTCTCTTCACCTTTTCTTAATCCATAGAAATATACGTGACTTTCAAGTCCTGTTACATCATTGTAAGCCTCAAAATGTCTACAGTAATCTTCATATACTTTTGGATATAACGCATAGCTTAATGTCTTCTGGCTTAAGATATCTGGATCTTCCATATTCTCTGTATAGAAGTTTTCTTTTAATCCCTTTGCGATATAATCAAAATCTTCATCTGGTAATAAACTTCCTGGACGCACATCGATCGGTTTCTTATCTTTTAATACGATCTTCTGTAATTCTTCTGGGAATCCACCTTCTGGCTGTCCGATCATACCTTCAAAATATTCTACAACAGAATCTGGATAAGATAAATCTTTACCAACTTCTAAGATATTCTCTTTTGTTAATCCATTCTTGAACATAAAGATCGCAAAGTCTCCAACAACTTTAGATGATGGTGTTACTTTAACGATATTTCCAAGCAGCTGGTTCGCATCTTTATATAAACCTTTGATCTCTTCAAAGTCTTCCGCTGCACCCATTTCTTTTACCTGTGCTAACAGATTAGAGTACTGTCCACCTGGAATCTCATATTTGTAAATCTCTGTATTTGGTGCATCCATTCCGCTCTCAAACTGTTTGTAGATTGGGCGGATTCTTGCATAGTACTGACTTAATTCTGTTAATTCATCTGGATTAAGTCCTGTATCTCGCTCTGTTCCTTTTAATGCTTCTACTAATGAATTCATACATGGGTTACTTGTCATAGAACTCATAGAACCGATCGCACAGTCAGCAATATCTAGTCCTGCTTCAGATGCCATTAATAATGTGCTGACACCATTTCCAGTAGAATCATGTGTATGAAGATTAACTGGAATATTTAATTCTTCTTTTAATGCACTAATAAGTTTCTTCGCTGCATATGGTTTTACAAGACCTGCCATATCTTTGATCGTAAAGATATGAACACCTAAGCTTTCTAATTCTTTGGCTTTCTTTACATAGTAATCTAATGTATATTTTGTCTCGTTTGGATCTGTGATATCTCCTGTGTAGCAGATCGTTCCTTCTACGATCTTACCTGTCTTTAATGCTGTCTCGATCGGCATCTTCATATTCTCAACCCAGTTTAAGCTGTCAAAAATACGGAACACATCTACACCTTTTTGTGATGCTTCTTCGATGAATTTCTTAACAACATTATCTGGATAGTTGCTGTATCCTACAGCATTAGATGCTCGAAGTAACATCTGGATCAATGTATTTGGCATATGTTGTCTTAATAATTTTAATCTCTTCCATGGAGACTCTTTTAAGAAACGATAAGCTGTATCATAAGTAGCCCCACCCCATGCCTCTACAGAGAATGCATTCTCCATAAATGCGTTTGTCGCATCAGATGCTCCGATCAAATCTTTTGTTCTCATACGTGTTGCCATTAAAGACTGCTGTGCATCACGCATTGTTGTATCTGTGATCAGTAATCTCTTCTCATTTAACAGGCTCTGTGTGAAGTCTTTAGCTCCCATCTCTAAGAACTTGTCTCTGGAACCATAAATCTTCTTCTCCGTATCATACTTTGGAAGAGTTCTTGCTTCAAAATCTGGTTTGTCAAGAACGGCTTTCTGCACATTCACCATCTTATTTCCTAAAAATTCAAGGATCTTTGTTGCTCTGTCCTGACTTTCTGGAAGTAAGAATAATTCTGGCGTTTCTTCAATAAATGTTGTATAGCATCTTCCCTCACGGAATGTCTCATTATTTAATACATTGATCAAGAATGGGATATTTGTCTTAACTCCACGAATACGGATCTCTTTTAATACACGGATAGATTTGTCAACCGCTCTTCCAAATGTACGATCATGAGAGATCGCTTTTACCAATAAGCTGTCATAGTATGGTGTAATCTCTGCTCCTGCATATGCGTTACCACCATCTAATCGAATACCGTTACCAGCTCCAGAACGATATACCGTGATCTTACCTGTGTCTGGCAGGAAGTTATTCATTGGATCTTCTGTTGTGATACGTGTCTGAATAGAGTATCCATTACATGTCACTTCCTCCTGAGATCCAATACCGATCTCTTCAGAATCTAAAGAATATCCTTCTGCTACAAGAACCTGTGTCTGTACGATATCGATTCCTGTTACCATCTCTGTGATCGTATGTTCTACCTGTACACGAGGGTTCATCTCGATAAAGTATGCATTATTATCTGCATCTACCAGAAACTCTAATGTCCCAGCATTCTTATATCCTACATGTTTTGCAAGACGGATAGATGCTTCAAAAATCTGCTGTCTTACTTCTTCTGGCACGCTGAATGCTGGTGCATATTCTACAACCTTCTGATGTCTTCTCTGTACAGAGCAGTCACGGTCATATAAATGAACAACATGTCCATACTGATCACCAATGATCTGAACCTCGATATGTTTTGGACTCTTTAAGTATTTTTCAACGAAAATCTGATCGTCTCCAAATGCTTTCTTGGATTCATCTCTTGCTTCTGCATATTCTTTTGGCATCTCTTCGGCTGAATGAACGATACGCATTCCACGTCCTCCACCACCATTTGAAGCCTTTAACATTACAGGATATCCAACTTGGTTCGCAATCTTAGTCACTTCTTCCAGTCCGTGAACCGCATGGTCTACACCAGGAATGATTGGAACATCAGCTTCAATTGCCATCTGTTTGGAAGAAATCTTATCTCCCATCTTACGCATTAAGCTTGAGGATGGTCCGATAAATGTGATTCCATTCTTCTCACAGGCATCTACAAAGTCAGGATTCTCTGATAAAAATCCATAACCTGGATGAATTGCATCTACGTTCTTCTCTTTTGCAATACGAATGATCGTATTGATGTCAAGATAGGCATCGATTGGTCCTTTGTCCGGATTCAACTGATAAGATTCATCAGCTTTAGAACGGAATAAGGCATAACGGTCTTCTTTTGAAAAGACACCAACCGTTGTAATTCCAAGTTCATTTAAAGCTCGGAAAACTCGGATCGCAATCTCACCACGGTTTGCAACCAATACTTTTTTAAACTTCTTTAATTCCATGGTCATAACTCCTTTTCGAGGTTTATCATTTTAAAAAAATGTATTTTTAAAACTGATTATATCGCAAAACTTGTTTTTTTACAATACTTGTACGAAAAAAGAACCCTGATTTATAAAAATCAGGATTCTTTGATAAAGATCTTATTCTTCTGTTTTTTCTTCTTCGTTAGCTAATGCTTTCATACTTAAGCTGATCTTCTTATCGTCTTTCTTGAAGTCAACTACTTTAGCTTCGATTTCCTGTCCAACACTTAATACGTCAGATGGTTTGTCAATATGTTCTTTTGCGATCTGAGAAACGTGAAGAAGTGCATCGATTCCTGATTCTAACTCAACGAATGCTCCGAAATCTGTCATACGTGCAACTTTACCTGTTACAACACTTCCTACTTTGTATTTCTCTTCTGCTTTTAACCATGGATTCTCTTCTGGGAATTTTAAGCTTAATGCAATCTTTTCTCCCTGAATATCCTTGATCAGAACTGTTACTTTATCTCCAATATTGAAGACCTTCTTAGGGTTTTCAACACGTCCCCAAGACATTTCAGAAATGTGAAGAAGTCCGTCTGCTCCACCTAAATCGATGAATGCACCGAAGTCTGTTACATTCTTAACAACTCCTTCTACTTTCATTCCTGCTTCGATCTTCTCGAATAATTCTTTCTGTTTTTCTTTCTTAGCAGCTACTAATAACTGTTTGCGGTCTCCGATGACTCTTCTCTTACGAGGGTTGAACTCGCTGATAACGAATTCGATTTCCTGTCCTTCGTATTTCTTTAAGTCTCTTTCATAAGAATCAGAAACTAAGCTTGCAGGGATGAATACACGTGCTTCTTCGATCAGTACGCTTAATCCACCATCTAAAACCTGAGCTACAGGTGCTTTTAAGACTTCTTTATTCTCGAAAGCTTCTTCTAAACGTTTGTTTCCTTTTTCAGCTGCTAATCTCTTATAAGTAAGAAGAACCTGTCCTTCTCCATCATTCACTTTTAATACCTTAGTCTCCATAGTATCACCAACTTTAGCAACAGTTGTTAAATCTACGTTGGCTGAATCATTAGAGTATTCACTTCTTGTTAAGATACCATCTGCTTTGTATCCGATGTTTAAGATGATCTCATCTGGTTTCACATCGATAACTGTACCTTTCACTACCTCTCCGTTGTGAATTGTCACAAAACTTTCCTCTAATAATTCTTCAAAACTCTTTTCTGTCATGCTAGCATGAACCTCCTTGATAATTTTCTGTGGGGTTGAGGCCCCCGCTGTAATACCTACCTTACCAGTCGATTCAAAAAGTTTCAAATCCAGGTCTCTAAGTGTCTGCACAAAAAAGGTGTTCTCACACTCTTTCTTACTAATCTCATATAACTTCTGGCTGTTGGAGCTTTGCTTATCTCCGATCACAACCATTGCATCTACACCCTTAGCGATAGACTTTGCTTCCAGTTGACGCTCTTCCGTGGCATTACATATTGTATTACATACTCCTATATCATAACCCTTTTTATTCAGAATTTCAACTAAATCTTGAAATTTCTTGTAATTAAATGTCGTTTGTGATACAAGAGTCGTCGGCTTGTTAAGATCGATCCCTTCAAACTGCTCTGCATCTGAGATAATATGCACTTCTCCAGTACACCATCCTTTGATTCCCTGAACTTCTGGGTGGTGCTCACTTCCAACGATGATCACCTGATCACCATCGTTGCCCGCTTTCTCTACGATCTTGTGGATCTTTCTGACAAATGGACATGTTGCATCAACTAATTCCAATCCTTTTTCATGGATCAGATCATAAATTTCTCTCGCAACTCCATGGGAACGTATGATAACCGTTCCTTCTTCCAAAGCTTCTAATTCTTCTCTGGAATTGATCACTTCCACGCCCTTTTTCTTCAGATCATTAACAACCTCTGAATTGTGAATGATCGGCCCGTATGTGTATACATTTTTCTTTCCTGCTTCTTTATATACAGTGTCAACAGCACGCTTCACGCCAAAACAAAACCCTGCTGTTTTTGCTAAAATAACTTCCATCTTTATCCTCACTGCTTGCAAATAAACTTTTTATTATTTTACTTTTTCAAATTCTGCAACGATCGCATCAACAACTTCTTCGATCGTCATATCAGAAGAATCAACCAGCACTGCATCTTCTGCCTGTTTTAGCGGTGCGATCTCACGTTCCATATCCTGACGGTCACGGATAATGATATCTTCCTCAATCTTATCGAAATCAGCCTCTACACCTTTTTCTACCAATTCTTTGTAGCGGCGCTCGGCTCTTACTTTAGATGATGCAGTTAAATAAATCTTTAAATCGGCATTTGGCAGTACGTTTGTTCCGATATCTCTTCCATCCATTAAGATATTAGCCGTCTTGGCAAGATCTCTCTGAAGATCTAATAGTGTTGCTCTTACCATTTTATATGCAGATGTCTTCGAAGCCATATTTCCAACTTCCTCGGTACGGATCAGTCCATTTACATTTTCCCCGTTTAATAACACCTGCTGCACTCCATCTTCATAGTTGATACTTACATGAATATCTGGACATGCTTTGTTGATTGCCTCTTCATCCTTTGGATCGATCTCATGTCTGATGAAATAAAGAGCCATCGCACGGTACATTGCTCCTGTATCCACATAAATAAATTCTAATTTCTTTGCAATTGTTTTTGCAATCGTGCTTTTTCCTGCTCCTGCTGGTCCATCAATCGCAATACTATACATTATCTTTTCCTCCTGATCTGCTTCCTAATATATTAATTCATTCCTGCAAGATATCCTGTTGACCATGCGATCTGAAGGTTAAACCCACCTGTGACCGCATCAAGATCTAATACTTCCCCTGCAAAATATAATCCTTTGATCTTCTTTGATTCCATCGTCCCCGGATCGATCTCTTTGACGTTAACTCCGCCTTGTGTAATGATCGCTTCTTTAAATCCACGAACTCCTGTAATTGTAAGTTCTAAATGCTTTAATAAAGATACAAATCGTTCTCTTTCCTTCTTTGTGATCTCGTTGACTTTCTTATGCTCTGGAATTCCTGATAACTCTATCATAACAGGAATCAGCTTCTTCGGCAAAAGATGATCTAAGGAATTTACAAAATCTTTGTTTAATGTCTTATTAAAATCTTTTAATACTCTGTGATCTAACTGTTCTTTGTTAAGTGCTGGTTTCAGATCAATGATAAATTTTAATTCTTTGCCCTGATATCTTCCAATATAACTACTTGCACTTAAAACAACTGGTCCACTGATTCCAAAGTGTGTAAAGAGCATTTCCCCAAAATCTTCGTAAATCTTCTTTCCATCTGCAGTCATTATCACTGCAACATTCCTTAAAGATAATCCCATCAACTGTTTACAATAATCTTCTTTGATCTCAAACGGAACAAGTGCAGGCGTAAGTTTTGTCACTTTATGTCCTGCTTTTCTTGCAAAATCATATCCATCTCCAGTCGATCCGGTTGCCTGATAGGACATACCTCCTGTTGCAACAACGACTTTATCTGCCTTCACTGTGTCTCCAGATGCCAGTCTTACTCCTGTTACAATTCCATCTTCGATCAGAATCTTTTTGACAGTTGTATTGAAATATATGTCAACATTTTCTTTTCTAAGACCTCTTTGTAATGCTGCGATAACATCTGAAGAATGATCAGATACAGGGAATACTCGATTTCCTCGTTCCACTTTCAGAGGGCATCCAAGTTCTTCCAATAATTCCATCATTGCATCATTGGTAAAAGAGTAGAAACCACTGTATAAAAATTCCTTGTTGGTCACAACATGATCTAACAGCTCTTCGATCTCACAGGCATTTGTCACATTACAGCGTCCTTTTCCTGTGATAAAAATCTTCTTTCCTAATTTTTCATTTTTTTCATATAAGGAAACATCGTTTCCACATTTTGCTGCCTGATATGCAGCCATCATGCCGGCAGCTCCGCCACCGATAATGATCACTTTCATAGATTACTTCCTTCTATTTAATTTAATTCTAAAATTCAATTCCAGCTTTCTTTCGTGCTGTCTCAAGTACTTTCACAACCGCAACTGTCTCATCCAAAAATTCTTTTGCCGTCTCATAATCTTTTTCATCAATGACTCTTGCAAAATCTGTAAATTCCTGTGTCATGCGGTGGTGATGCTCTGGAGCCTTATAATCTTCTGTGATCGTTGCACGAACCATCGCTCCTGCTGCATCTTTTACTTTTTCTTTGATATTTTCATCTGCATAAACCGTCTTTAATTCAGAAGCAATGTTTGGTTTAGAATCTACTTTCATAAAACCTTTTTCACCCTGAACACAGACGTATCCTGGACTGTCTGAATCTTTACTTCCTGTACAAACCGCACTAAATCCATCATATTCCATCACAAGTGTTCCTGATGTATCAATTCCATTTGGTCCGATATTTGGATAATATGTCGCATCCTTTGGCTCTCCAAATAATCCTACACAATAATGAATATTATAGACGTTGATATCATATAATGAACCTCCATAATATGCAGGATCAAAAGAATGTGTGATATCTCCTTCTAAATATGCATCGTAACGGCTGGAGTACTGAGAATAATTACAAAGTGCCATACGGATATTTCCCAGTTTATTCAGGTTCTTTTTCATCTCATAAAACACTTCATTGTGAAGTACTGTGATCGCTTCAAAGATAAATAATTTCTTGTCATTTGCAATCTTCTCTAAATCCTTTGTTTCTTCATAAAATCCAGTAAATGGCTTCTCAAGGATGACATTCTTTCCTGCCAATAATGCCTGTTTTGCATATGGATAATGAGCACTGTTGATCAGTCCTATGTAAACAGTATCTGCTTCTGTCTTTTCAAGTAATTCTTTATAGTCTGTGTAAACTTCTTTGATCGCATACTGTTTTGCAAGTTTTTCCGCCTTATCTCTGCTATGTGGTCTTGCAAAAATCGCTGTTCTCTCAATTGTTTCTACTGGTTCCATTGCAAACAATGCATCTTCAATAATCTTTCCTGTTCCAATAAGTGCAAGTTTCATAAGCTTTCCTCCATTTCATATCTTATAATAATGTTTCTATATCTTTTTTTCATTTGAACAATATCTGCCTCTTCCAAAGATACGCCCAATGCCTTGGCATTATCTTCAACCTGCTCTGGTTTCCTTGATTGCTTTTCCCACCGATCGCCCATGTTCCCATTCCTAAGAATGGTACTTTTATTCCACTTTTCCTATTTCGATCAAATTTACCATTGTGACTCCTTTCTAAGATATCCTTTTATAGTAAATTCTTCTTATGGATGAATGAACATCGCATCCCCGAAAGAAAAGAATCTGTATCTTTCTTTTACTGCGATATTATAAGCATTTAAAATATGTTCTCTTCCTGCGAGTGCAGAAACTAACATTAATAATGTAGATTCTGGCAGATGGAAGTTTGTGATCAGTCCATCGATCACTTTAAATTTGTATCCTGGATAAATGAAGATGTCTGTCCATCCGCTCTTTGCATGCAGAGTTCCATCTTCTTCTGCAACAGATTCCAAAGTTCTTGTACTTGTTGTTCCAACAGAAATAACTCTTCCACCGTTTTTCTTTGTCTCATTGATAAGTTCTGCAT